>Ga0209408_1000176_pt1 | contig 53552 bp, 54 predicted proteins | sample AD_UKC107_MetaG_FD_184422 | JGI IMG/M metagenome (GOLD analysis project Ga0209408, IMG submission 184422) | Active sludge microbial communities of municipal wastewater-treating anaerobic digesters from Hong Kong - AD_UKC107_MetaG (SPAdes)... | ecosystem: Engineered > Bioreactor > Anaerobic >... | reverse complement strand
GAGAACCGGACCATGCTGAAGGTGACCCTGGAGGACGCCATGGAGGCGGACGAGATCTTCTCCATCCTCATGGGGGAGAAGGTGGAGCCGAGGCGGGAGTTCATCGAGGCCCACGCTCGGGACGTGAAGAACCTGGACGTTTGATGGTGATAGACGATGACAGAGATCGACGTGGACATAACTTCGGAGATGAAGTCCTCTTACATTGATTACGCCATGAGCGTCATCGTGGGACGGGCCCTCCCGGACGTGCGGGACGGCCTCAAGCCAGTCCACCGGCGGATCCTCTACGCCATGTACGAGCAGGGGATGACCTCCGATCAGCCCTACAAGAAGTCGGCGAGGGTGGTGGGAGACGTGATGGGTAAGTACCACCCTCACGGTGACGCCGCCATCTACGAGACCATGGTGAGGATGGCCCAGGACTTCTCCATGAGGTATCCCCTCATCGACGGCCAGGGGAACTTCGGGTCCATCGACGGCGATCCCGCGGCGGCGATGAGATACACCGAGGTCAGGCTCTCGGAGATCGCGGGCGAGATGCTGGTCGACATCGAGAAGGATACCGTCGACTTCGTCCCCAACTACGACGAATCCCTCAAGGAGCCCACCGTCCTCCCCTCGAAGCTTCCGAACCTCCTGGTCAACGGCTCAGCCGGGATCGCGGTGGGGATGGCGACGAACGTTCCGCCCCACTCCTTGAGCGAGGTGGCGGGAGCAATAACCAGGCTGATCGACGATCCCGACGCCACCCTGGCGGATCTGATGGAGGAGCTGCCGGGGCCCGACTTTCCCACCGGCGGCTACATCCTGGGGAGCACAGGGATCGAGTCCGCCTACGCCACCGGCCGGGGGATCATCAAGCTCCGGGCCAAGTCGGTGATCGAGCGTGGGGAGAGGCCGAAGATCGTGGTGACGGAGCTCCCCTACCAGGTGAACAAGGCCAAGGTGGTGGAGACGATCGCCGACCTGATTAAGGCGGACCGGGTCGACGGGATCTCCGACCTCCGGGACGAGTCGGACCGGGAGGGGATCAGGCTGGTGGTCGAGCTCCGGTCCGGGGTCAACCCCGAGGTGGTGTTGAACCAGCTCCACCGGCAGACCCAGCTGGAGACCTCTTACAGCATCATCAACGTCGTCCTCGTCGACGGCCAGCCTGCGACCCTCCCCCTCCGCGACATCCTGGAGCAGTACGTATTCCACCGGACCGAGGTGGTGGAGAGGAGGACCCGGTTCGACCTGGACCGGGCCGAGAAGAGGGCCCACATCCTGGCGGGGCTGCTCATCGCCCTGGGGAAGATCGATCAGGTGATCAGGCTCATCCGGGCCGCCGAGTCGCCGGCGGAGGCGAGGGCGGCCCTCACCGAGGCCTTCGGCCTCTCCGAGGAGCAGACCAAAGCCATCCTGGAGATGCGGCTCCAGAGGCTGACCGCTCTGGAGCAGGGGAAGATCCGGTCCGAGGAGGAAGAGCTGGAGGTGGCCATCGCCCGATTCCGGGAGATCCTGGCCGATCCCCGGGAGGTCCTGAACATCATCAAGCAGGAGCTGGCAGAGCTGGTCGGAAAGTACGGCGACGGCCGGCGAACTCAGATCATCGAGGCCGAGGAGGAGATCGAGCTGGAGGATCTGATCCAGGAGGAGGAGGTGGCGGTGACCATCACCAGCGACGGCTACATCAAGCGTCAGCCCCTCTCCGCCTACCGGCAGCAGAGGCGGGGCGGGAAGGGGGTGATCGGGGCGGATACCAAGAGCGAGGACTTCGTCACCGATCTATTCATCGCCACCACCCACGAGTACATCCTCTTCTTCACCGATATGGGCAAGGCCCACTGGCTCCGGGTCTTCGACGTCCCATCGTTCGGCAGGACCGCACGGGGAAAGTCCATCGTCAACCTCCTCTCCCTGGAGGCGGAGGAGAGGATCACCGAGGCGATCCCGGTCAAGAACTTCGACTCCGAGGGGTTCATCGTCATGGCCACGTCCCTGGGTCAGGTGGTCAAGACCCCTATCCGGGCCTACAGCAACCCCCGGAAGGGCGGGATCAAGGCCGTGAACCTGAGGGGTGATAGCCTGGTCGCGGCACGGCTCACCAGCGGAGAGCAGGACCTGATCCTGGCCACCGCCGGCGGCAAAGCGATCAGGTTCAACGAGGGGGACGTCCGCCCCAGCAACCGGGGGTCTATGGGGGTCCGGGGGATCACCCTGGAGGGCGACGACGAGGTGATCTCTATGGACGTGGTCCGGCCCGGGGCCGCCCTCCTCACCGTGACCAGGCAGGGTTACGGGAAGAGGACGGAGCTCTCGGAGTACTCGCCCCATCGGCGGGGCGGGAAGGGGATGAAGAATATAGACTCCAGGAAGGGGGACGTAGTCGCCTCCCGGACCGTCTCCGAGGAGGACGAGCTGATGATCACCACCAAGGACGGGGTGATGATCAGGATCCCCGCCTCCGACATCCGGGTCCAGGGCCGGGCGACCCAGGGCGTTCGGATCATGCGGCTCAAGGAGGGGGACGAGGTGGCGGCGGTGGCGCGGATCAACTAGGACCGCCGCCACCAACCTTCCCCCCATTTACGTTTTGATCTGCCCTCCTCTCTTTTTATGGTTTAGGCGTCTAAACGCATTAGAATCTGCAAAAGTTCGTTGAAGGATAATGCACACCTCCAACTTCGCCCGCTCCGCCTCGCATCCCAAGGCCGTCGCCATCTCCCGGACCAGCTCCGCGGCTGGACCGGTCGCGCGTACGAGCCGCTCGCCCCTCCTGCGCCTCCTTGCGGCGGCGAAGAGCGGAGCCATCGACGAGGACGAGTACACTCGGCGCTACCGTGCGGAGGTCCCCTTCAGGCCGACCCCGCCTCCGTCTATGTCGTCTCGTCTATGTCGTCTCGTCTATGTCGTCTCGTCTATGTCGTCTCGTCTATGTCGTCTCGTCTATGTCGTCTCGGCGAAGATGCCATCCTCCTCTGCTGGGAGAATTCGGGCGTCTTCTGCCACCGGCGGCTGGTGGCGGAGTGGTTCGAGGAGGAGCTGGGGGTCTCGGTGCCGGAGGTGGGCGTTGGCTCGGGAGGCGAAAGGCAGTCGAGGCTGGATAAATTCTGAGCTTTTATCTTTTTTCTCTCGCGACAGCAGAAGGCGGAAAGTTAATATCACCTTCTGCATCGATGGAAAGGCCATGACGATTCACTGGGCCGACGTGGCGGCGGAGAAGCTGGCAGGCCGGGGCCCGCAGACGGTGGCGACCGGGATCACCCCCTCCGGCCAGATCCATCTCGGCAATATGCGGGAGGTGATGACCGCCGACGCCGTCTATCGGGCGCTCCTCGATCGAGGCGTGGAGGCCCGCCTCATCTACATCGCCGACTCTTACGATCCTCTCCGGAGGCTCTACCCCTTCCTCCCCAAGAGCTTCGAGGAGCATGTGGGAAAACCCCTCTCCGAGATCCCCTGCCCCGAAGGCTGCTGCGAGAGCTACGCAGACCACTTCCTCCTCCCCTTCTTCGACTCCCTGGAGCGGCTGGGGATCAGGCCCGAGGTCCACCGGGCGGACAGGATGTACAAGGATGGGCTCTACGTCGACGCCATCAAGACGGCCCTCTCTAAGAGGGAGGAGATCGCGAGGATCCTCAAGGAAGTCTCGGGAAGAGACCTTCCCCCCGACTGGTGCCCCCTGGACGCCATCTGCGAGGAGTGCGGCCGGTTGAACTCCACCAGGGTGATCGGCTTCGACCTCGAAGGGGAGAGCGCCGACTACGTCTGCAAATGCGGCCATCAGGGGACCATCAGCTTTCGAGGCGGGGGGAAGCTCGCCTGGAGGGTGGACTGGCCCGCCCGGTGGTCGATCCTCAAGGTCACCATGGAGCCCTTCGGAAAAGATCACGCCACCGCCGGAGGATCTTACGACACCGGCAAGAGGATCTCCGAGGAGGTCTACGGATACCCCGCCCCCTATCCGGTCGTCTACGAGTGGATCCACCTGAAGGGGAAGGGGGCGATGCACTCCTCCACCGGGATCGTGGTGACGATCAGGGACATGCTCGACGTGGTCCCTCCCGAGGTTCTCCGCTACCTGATCATCAGGACCAAGCCCGAAAAGCACATCGAGTTCGATCCCGGCCTCCCCCTCCTCACCCTCATCGAGGAGTACGACCGCCGGGCCGGAGAGGATAGGGCTCTCGAGCTCTCCCGGGTCGGGGGGGAGGAGCCCTCCGCCATACCCTACCGCCACATGGTGACCGCGGTACAGATCGCCGGGGACGACTTGGAGAAGCTGATGGCGGTTCTGGACAGGAGCGGATACGACACTTCAAAGAGGGGAGAGATCCTCTCCCGGGCCGCCAACGTCAGGGCCTGGCTGGACCGGTACGCACCCCCCTTCGTCAAGTTCCAGCTCCAGGAGACCCTCCCGACCAGGATCAAGAACGTCGAACCCGAGCTGAAGGAGGCCCTGGCAGACCTCGCCGGAAGGATCGAGGGGATGAGCGCCGAGGAGATTCACAACGAGGTCTACGCCGTGGCCGAGGAGCGGGGGATCGACGCAAAGAAGCTCTTCGGAGCCATCTACGTCGCCTTCCTGGGGCAGAAGCAGGGTCCCAAGGTGGGCTGGTTTTTGGCCAGCCTCGACGACCGGTTCGTGAGAGAGAGGCTTCTGGCCGCCTCCGCCGATTAGACAGCCCGACTGGACCGGACCGGAGGCGATGAGGGCTGAAAGAGCGCGTGAGGAGAAAGGATAGAGGAGAGGAAGGATGGCAGAGGGTGGAAAAAGCGTGGCAGAGAAGGTCTCCGTCTACCTGGCAGGACCCCTCTTCAGCAGGGCCGAGATCGAGGGGGCCCGGTCCCTGAAGAGGGAGATCGAGTCCGACCTCGGCGATCGGGTCGAGGTGCTCTGGCCCTTCGAGATCGCCTCCGGGACGAAAGAGGAGATCTTCGAGACGAACCTGGCCGCCCTCCGGCGCTCTCCTCTGATGGTGGCGATCCTGGACGGCCCCCAGGTCGACGACGGGACCGCCTGGGAGGTGGGGTGCCACTACGCCCTCTTCGGCAAGAGGGCGATCGGGATCAGGACCGATTCGAGGAAGGCCGGCGAGACCCCGGAGTCGAAGGTGAACCTGATGGTGGAGCTCTCCTCCAGGGCCGTGGTGAGGGACCTTGAGGGTCTCCTCCGGGAGCTGGGAGCCGTCCTGGCGGAGATTGGGAAATGATCTCTGGGCCCAAACCGGCGAGATGACCAGGTCAACCCCCATCTTGAACCAGCCCCTCCTCCTGGTGGAGGGGGAGCTGAGGGTGCTGGTGGCGGCCGACCTTCACCTAGGAATCGAGCACCAGCTCTGGCTGGGAGGGGCGAGCGTCCCCAGCCAGACCGAGAAGATGCTCTCGGATCTCAAGTCGAGGGTCCAAGAGGTCGGACCCGACCGGCTCATCCTTCTGGGGGACCTCAAGCACAACCTGCCCTGGACCAGCTTTCAGGAGAAGAGCGAGGTCCCCTCATTTCTGAGATCCCTATCCGAGATCGTCAGGGTCGAGGTGGTGGCTGGAAACCACGACATCGGCCTCTTCGACCTCGCGCCCCCCGATGTGGCCATCCATCCGGCTTCGGGGCTGGTCCTCGACGCCGTGGGCTACTTTCACGGCCACACCTGGCCTAGCCCCGAGATCTTCGAGGCGGAGGAGGTTGTGGCATCCCACCTTCATCCTGCGGTCAGGCTCGCCGACCGCCTCGGCTCCGCCCCTCCGGAGAGGGCCTGGGTGAGAACGCCCCTTTCCGGGAAGGCCCTCGCGGAGGAGTACGGCCGAGATCTCAGAAGCTCCCAGATGACCATCGTTCCCGCCTACAACCCCCTCTGCGGAGGCTACCCCCTCGACGCAGCGTCCAGGGAGGATCGAGGACCCCTGCCCAGGATGGCCCGCCTCGATCGGGCTCGGATCTACCTTCTGGACGGAACCGACCTCGGCAGGCTGGACCGGATCAGGGATCTCCAGGCAGAGAGGACTAGGCGGACCCGCTGAAAACGGTTATATCTCCGACGGGCTGAAAGCGGCTCATGGAAGATAGAGAGAGGCTTCTGGAGCTTTTGAGGGAAAGGGCCCTTCGGGTGGGACGGATCGTCCTCTCCTCGGGGAAGGTGAGCGACTACTACGTCGACGCCCGGGAGGTGGTCCTCCACCCGGAGGGGGCTTACCTCACCGGAAGGCTCCTCCTGGGTATGATCGATCCTGGAGCGGTCGCCGTCGCCGGGATGACCCTGGGCGCAGACCCCATCGTGACCTCGATATCCGTAGTCGGCCACCTCCAGGGAAGAGAGCTCTCCGCCCTGATCATAAGAAAGGAGCCTAAAAAGCATGGGACGGGGAAGTTCGTAGAAGGGCCTGCCCTTCCCCGGGGATCGAAGGTGGCGGTGGTCGACGACGTGGTCACCACCGGGTCGTCCCTGGAGAAGTCGATCGAGCGGCTCCGGGCCGAGGGCTACGACCCGGTCCAGGTGGTGGCCATCCTCGACCGGGAGGAGGGAGGAAGCGAGAGGCTAGAAGCTCTTGGGTATCGCCTCAGATCGATCTTCACCCGGGCCGACCTTCTGGACAAAAGATGAGGGGCTAGCTCACGTTCAGCTGCCTGCCCATTCTATCGCCGCAGACGATCTGACGGGATCTGCCCTCAATGTCGGTATATGTCACCTGAGAAGCAACGGCATAGAGGCCGGGCCTCTCTCCCATCACCGGATAGTTGACGGCCGCCGAACTTCCCGGCATGATGTTCATCGACTGGATTCCAGGGTTCAAAACCACAAGCCCTTCTCTCGCCGGTCCCGGGACAACGCTCACCTCCAGTTCGGACTCGCCGGTGTTGGTGAGGCTGAGCATCACCAATACATCTTCCCCCACACCCGCTTGGTAGCGGTCAAGCTGCTGTTCTACGTGGATCCCCACCATGGCGAAGACCAGAAGGACCGGCACCAATAGACACGCCTTCATTAATCCCAGGTTGGGCAGGATCGGCATTTAAAGGTAGCTTTCATATAAGAGCTACGTGACACCTCCGCGCGCCCTTTTCAACCCCCTGCGGGTCAGGATCGGATACAAAAATACTTATCGTGGCGAAGCCACGAATACCTCCGATGGACGTTTCGTACTCGGTCTGGCGCGAGGTCGCAGCGGATAGGCTGGAGCTGGCCGGAGATAGCTTCACTTTTCTCTTCGACCGGCGTTACTCGAATCGGCTGAACAGGATGAGCCGGGTATTCTTCGAGGCTTACGCAAAGGCGACCTCTGAGGTCTCGGCCGAGGAGGACAGGTTCCCGAGCCTCAGCGAGATCGAGTCCAGGATGGAGAGCGGCGCCATCTACGCCTACAAGGACCGGCTGATGAGGTCCACGGGGTTCTTCGAGGAGGTTAAGATCTCGGGGATATCCTATCTCATCCCCAGGGCGAGGCGTTTCGTCGACGAGACCGGCACCTATACAGACCTCATATTGAACCTGGAAGGTGGAGAGGTCGTCCTCCCAAAGAGGGAGAAGTCCTCGGCTGCCGCGAGGGGAGAAGGGGCCGAGACCGGAGCCGAGGAGGGATCGAGCTTTGAGCAGGAGCCGGAGGGAGAATCGGAGGAGCTCTCGGAGGCTGAGCCTGAAATCGCCGAGGGTTCCGGCATGGCGGAGGAGCCCGTCGAAGAGGCCGAAGTAGAGGTGGGGGCGGAGGCGGAAGGGGAGGAGTCTCCTCCTGAGGAGGGGGCGACCCCGGCTTCATCGGAGACGACTGAGACCGCCGCGGCGGATACGGCGATGGAGGTGGCAGCGGAGGCGGAAGCGGCCAAGATAGAGGAGCCCGCCGAAATCGATAGCGGGGCAGAAGAAAGCCCCTTGGGCATGGAAGTGGGCAGAAAAGAGGGTCCGATCGGGAGGCCGGAGGAAGGAGTGGCAGCGGCCCCCGCCGAGGTCGAAGAGCCGGAACCGGCGGCGGTGGAGGCGGCCGTTGAAAAGGCGTTCTCAAGCCCGGAGAGGGGATCTGTGGAGACCGGATCGAAGGGAAGCGAGCCGGAAGGAAAGCCGGAGACCTCGAAAGATGAGGCTTCTCCCTCGAAGCACCATCGGCACCATCCGCCCGAGCCGAAGGGAGGAAAGGGCCTCTCTCACTGGGGGAGGACCTATAAGGGGCCGCTCCTGGCCCTGGCGGGAGTGGCTCTGATACTTCTGGCGGCCTTCTTATTCTGGTCGCCCCAGGATCAGGAGACACCAGCACCGCCGTCGGATTTTGTCAGCTACTCTGCTTACCTTTCCAACGCCACTGGAAATACGTACCTCAACCTGGACGTCACCAACCCCAAAGGTCTACAGAGCGAGGTGGAGCTGGTCCTCCCCCAGGATGTGGACAGGAGCATCAGCGCCACGGGCGGGATCGTCACCATATCCTACGCCAACAACACCGTCATCAAGCTCAACTCCAGCAGCAACGCCAGCGTCTCGGTGGCCCTGGCCCACGAGTACATCCTGGTCCCCGTCACCTTCAACCTGGCGATTCCAACGGAGTATGAGTCCAGCGTCCTGGTCTACGACAAGGACTACCGGGTCAGCCGCACCAACAGCACCATCAGCCTCTGGTGCAACGTCACCGAGGACCATCTCGATTTTGATCAGATCTACAATGCGAAGAAAGCTTCTGGCGGTCCCGGTCCCGAGGAGGGAGGCCCAGGAAACGCTACAGGCGGCCCTCCGCCTGGGACTCCTGGACCGGAGCCGCAAGACGGTCTCTAGGGACGGCGAGATCGAGATCCCGGTGACCGCACCCCTGCCGGGGCGAGAGGTGGTGGTTCAGGAGGCCCCCGAGTTTTACCAGAGGTTCCCGGAGCTGGCCGAGCTTCTAGCGGGCGAGATCTCCCCTCAGGAGAGCGCCCTCCTCCCCAAGGGCTGGTTCATCCTGGGGAAGGTGATCATCGTCAAGATTGATCCGGGGATCGAGCACCTGAAGGGGATGATCGGCGAAGCCCTCCTGGAGGTCTACCCCCGCTGCAGCACCGTCCTCATGGACCGGGGGATCGAGGGGAAGCTCCGAGAGCCGGACCGGGAGGTGATCGCAGGCTCCGAAAAGACCGGGACGGAGACGGTCCATCGGGAGAACGGGGTCGTCTTCAAGCTCGATCCCATGAAGGTGATGTTCTCGGCCGGAAACCTCAAAGAGAGGATGAGGATGGGCCGCCTGGGCGCTGGCGAAATCGTCGTGGACATGTTCGCCGGGATCGGCTACTTCACCCTCCCCATGGCGGTCCATTCCCGCCCCCGAAAGATCGTCGCCATCGAGATCAACCCGGTGGCCTATGGCTACCTCGCGGAGAACGTCCGCCTCAACCGCGTCGAGGATGTAGTCGAGCTGATCCTGGGCGACTGCGCCGTGGCCGCCCCCGAGGGCATCGCCGACCGGGTGGTCATGGGATACGTGGGGACCACGAATCAGTACCTGGACGCCGGCATCGCCGCCCTCCGGCCCGGCGGGGTCCTCCACTACCACCAGACCGTCCCCGAACAGCTTTACCCCCAGAAGCTCGAAGAAGACCTGGCAGAGGCAGCAAAGCGCGCCGGGCGTTCCGTCAGGATCGAGAGGGCCGCCCGGGTGAAGAAGTACTCGCCGGGGATGCTCCACGCCGTCCTGGACGCCAGGGTCGAATGATCACGCTGATCCCGCCGCCAGAATGACCGCGCCGCCCGAATGATTGTTATCCTTTGAGGTCGATATTTGGGGAGGGTGATCGTTTTGAAGATAACCTGGCTTGGCCACTCCTGTTTCAAGATCGAGGACGACTCCGGCAAGATCATTGTCACCGACCCCTTCGACGAGAGCGTCGGCTACCCCCTCCCCCGAGTCCGGGCCGATGTGGTCGTCGTCAGCCATGACCACCACGACCACAACAACGTGAAAGCCCTGGGAGGCGACCCCATCGTGGTCAGAGGCTCCGGAAAACAAACCGCCGCAGGAATCGAGTTTGAAGGGATCGCCACATATCACGATGAGAAGGGAGGAAAGCTCCGGGGCAAAAACACCATCATCTGCTTCGAGATCGACGGCGTCAGGGTCTGCCACCTCGGCGACCTGGGCCACCAGCTCGGCGAAAAAGATGCTGCCGCCCTTGGCGATATCGACGTCATGATGATCCCGGTGGGCGGGACCTTCACCCTCGACGCCGGTGGAGCGAAAAAACTCATCGGCCAGATCAAGCCCAGGATCGCCATCCCCATGCACTTCAAGACCGCTGCCGTGCCCCCATCCTTTGGGATCTCCCCTGTGGACGATTTCCTTTCAGGCCAAAAAGTCGAGCGGCCGGGGCACACGATAGCCGTCTCCAAGGAGAGCCTTCCCGGCGCGGGGGAGGGGACGGTGATCGTTCTCCTGGACTACAAGTGATCCCGGCGGCGGCGGTTGGATCGACAGATTAATACATGAAAAGCGGAATTCGCGTGCTGAAGCCCGGTGATGTAGCGGTCAATCATACGAGGCTCTGGACCTCGTCACCTAGGTTCGAATCCTAGCCGGGCTACTACGGTATATTTTGTTGGGCTTCTTGGTATCGATTTTATGAAGAGATCATGCCGCATTTGTCTTACTATGTTTTGGATGCTCCAAGATTATGTATATTTTTGCGCATATTATACCGCCCCTTGTCTTCAGAAAATGGAAGAACATTTAAGAATCTTGCAGTATAACGAAGGATCAGATACCAGCTAGAAGATACTACGCTAGAGCAAGGTGATAAAAATTAGACTAAAACTAATTGTGTGTGTACTAGCGCTGGCAGCGCTGATGATACACGTATCTGGACAGGAGACGACAATAAAGTTAGTTAATGAAGGCATTATTCTTTCCTATAACCATAGCAAGTACAATGACACAATCCACGATTACGACGAACCCATCAGGATAGAAATTGATCAGGCTACCGAAGGGTTTAACAAGAGAGAAGCGATTCATAATTTAGCATTTCATTTTTGGATGAGTCAAGTCACTCAAAGTTTAAAAATTATAGACTTATTAGTTCCATTATTAGTAGTAGTTCTAGGTGCGACTATTACATTTTTCATCACAATATATATTGAAAATCGACGGCAAAAATGGGAGTTAAAGAGAGAGGTTTACTTTGAAATAATTGATATTATAACGAAAGTGAGGAAAGTTATAGAGGATAACAAGTTCAATCCAGTATCAGAAGATCCAGAAGCTGACAATGAGCGAAAAGATAGAGAGATAGGAATAGCTCACGAGTTTGTGGCTGCTAAAGCTAAAGCTTATGTCGGCGGAAGTAAAGAACTTAATAGGCTATTAGATGAACGACTTGATGATGCCATAAAAAGTGATACTAAAAAGTATCAAAAGTTCCTCATCGATGTAACCAACAAGATGACAAAGGAACTTAGTAGCGAAGAGCCTACCAAGGACTTCTGGAGATGGTTATTACTTGTTCTTCTGGCGTTGGTAATTTTCGCAGTAGGGTTTTTGGTTGGAAAGCTTACCTGACCTACCAACCTTTCTATCTTTAATCATAGATTCAACTCCGCACGTACTTGACGGCTTCGGACCCACTCACAGCTCGACATATCAGGTCATGATCAGTAGCGTCCAAAGGTTCGAATCCTTGCCGGGCTATGAGATGTTTTTTGAAGAGAATTAGTTGTATCGTACGTGTTTAGCTCCCCTTGAATCGACTGCATGATGTCGGTTTTGGTCGACGAATGCACGACGACGGACAACTTGCGGCAAGTAGAAAAACAACAGCTATAGCCGCAGTACTCTAATTTAGCTCACTGGAGCTGCCTACGTGAGATCTCAAGAAATGGCTTTGCTGATACTGATTGAGATGAGCTAAACACATACGTTGTATCTTGCAGATTAGACACAGTTATCCATTTCTAGCTTAATTATTTTTAATACTTCATCCATTGTATCATCGAGTTCCTCGATCATCTTAACGAGATCTGAAATTTTTATATCATACAATTTATCAAGCTCGTTTGATTTTGTAGCTCCCCATTCATCAAGTTTATAAGTTGATGGAAACTCACTTTCTGGAATGAGAGTGCTAATAAAAGATTCAACCTCCTTAATAATAGTACGCTCAAATTCGCTGAAATTTTTCTCGATCAGTCTGATTTGATCGATTAATTTATCCACCTCAGTGTTAGCAGGAAATAATATTTGAATTTGACCGATAGTTTCCCACATACGGCAATTATCATCAGCCAGTTTAAGTTGAAGATTTTCGTATCGTTGTGTCACTCGCATAATTTGTTGGTACACACTTGAATCTTTCAAATTTTGTTCCATTTCATCTGTACTTTTACCACCTCGTTTATCAAGTGTTGCCCTTAAACAAATATTTGCATCGTAAATCTGCGATTGAATAAATGCACTAAAATATGAAGCGCGAGATTGAGATACTAAATGTTTCCTGCCCCATAACCGACTGTAAGCTTGTTTCTTTTCCACATATCCGATATTTTTTATTTTTAGTTTTTCTACACGGTATGAAGCGATACCACTTGCAATAGCGCCGAGAACTGCCCCAAGCGATCCAGTTAATAAAATCGCTACTAAATTAACTGTTTGAGTATTTAACATATATCAAAGCTCCATTCGTTCTAGTCTCCTATAAAGCTTCATCTTAAATATTAAGCTTCTTGCACGTTTAGAAATTCCACATAGTTAAATATCTAATAACCCCTGCAAGTGTAAATACACTGACATTAATATAAAAATCAAATATTATAGTGGGCGGAGATCTCCCCCGTCTCACCATCCTGGAAATATGTACCTCGATCCCGTATTAGTAGATAGCTGTTCCCACGTCATAGCCCGAGATGAACTCGCCGATGGATCTCGCCAACACCCCATCTAGAACTCTATCGCCACCCCTTCCTCTGCCAGCACCACGTCCTCGAAGCTCTCGGCGAACCACTCCCTCGCCTCGGTGTGGATGGGGACGATCCGGTCCGGATCGATCTGGTCGATGATCCAGGTCAGATCCTCCCGGGACGCGTGCCCCGAGGCGTGAAACTCCCTCTCGAAGGCGGGGCTGTACTTGCCGCCCTCTTCCTTGGCCACGGAGAAGCCCGCCGGGGCGATGTTGAAGCGACCGAGCCAGTGCCAGAGCCTCACAAAGTCGATCTCCATCTCCTCGTTGAAGGCCTCGCAGGCCGAGTAGATGTAGGTCCCGCCCTCCGGCTTGATGTCCAGGAGGTGCTTCATGTCGAAGAAGGAGAAGCAGAGGATGAACCTCTCGGGGTCGTCCCGGATCGAGGCGTGGTCGATGTACCGATCGCCGTACTTGGGCAGGACCACCTCATCCTCCCACTTCCGCGACCTGCCCCCGATCTCGCCATAGACCCTCAGGGCCCTGGAGATGCTGGCGCCTCCGATGGCGGCGAGAGCGTCCAGCATGTACATGTCCTTCGCCGGGACCACCAGCTCCCGGCCCGTCTTTTCGGCGATCTCCTGGAAGGACTCCAGCCGCTCGAAGTTCCGGGCGGAGAAGTCGGCGATGACCAGCCCTGGCGAGGCCTCCACCGTCCCCCGGCAGACGTCGCATACCGACTGCTCGGTGGCGGTGGTCAATTCTGCGGTCGACTCTCCGTCCTCTGGGCTGGCCCTTCCGGCGCGGGTCCCCTCGATGATCAGAACAGACGCCTCCTTTGCCGCTTTTGCGAACTTCCTCGTCGAATCTCCGTTCTTGCCGTGGAGCCGGAGGTCCCCGGAATAGGCGACGGTGGTGTCGCCCCGGAGGATGTAGGCGGTCGCCCCGAAGATGGAATGGTCCACGGGATGGGCCGAGATCTCGAAGGGAAGGTCCGCTTCCTGGTAGCAGCCGCACCTTCCCGGCTCCAGCTTCTTCGCCCTCTTTCCGTCCTGGCCGGGCCTTCTGGACAGAAATGCGGCCAGCGCCTCCGAAGGCTCCCCGGTGGAGCAGAAGTCCCTACCCTGAAAGTTCGCCGCTGCGATCGAAGAGAGGTACAGACCGCGGTCGTCGGAGGGCTGCCGGGGCGAGAAGTAGGTGGTGTCCCCTTCGATGGAGGAGTTCGCCGTATCCTGCATCCCCTTCATGATGACCATGCTCTCGGGAGAGGCCACTATGGGCACGTCGGCTCGGAGCGCTCCGATGTTCCCGCAGTGATCCATGTGGGCGTGGCTGAGAAGGACTGCCCGGACCTTCAGATCAGGATACCGGCCCAGGTCGAGGTCGCTGGGGATCAGATCCGGCCGATAGATGTTGAGCCGGGGCAGAAGGCCGAGGTGGATGAGGTCGTGGATGCCCCGCGTATCGCGATTCTTAAGAAACTCCTCGTAGAAGACGCCGTATCTCCCGAAGTTCTTGCCGAAATCCAGGAAGACCCCGCTTTCAGCCTCTTCAAGGTACAGCTTATTTCCGCCTATGCCCCAGGCCCCATCATAGACCGTAAGTGACGCCATCCCTATCCTCCTGCTGATGAATAGGAATCGAGAGCACAATAACCTTTTGGAAGCTCATAAAAGTGTGGGAAATCCTGAGGATCGCCCAATTTCTCTCTTCTTAAGAGGGGAACCCGGGCGAGCAAATCCATAAACGTTACCGGGCTAGAGATATAATTTTATCGGGCTTTGAATAGAGACTTCAGTAAATACTTCATGTAATTTTCGATATACTGATGCAGCCCCCAGCTAGACGAGGACCTTCTATTAATTATAGCTCCTTTAACCTGATTACCGGGGACTGTATACAATGGCTGATTCTTAGCGAAATTCGCATCATTTAATTTTTCGATCACGTAGTAGTTGCCGTCGCTCTGCATTAATAGAATGAGAGTTTTACCACTAATATTTAATATTTCTTCTATACTTTGATCGCTAAGCATTAATTCTATTTCATAAATTCCGACGCCTCCATGCACCAATCGTTCAGCACTGTAATCCCCCAGAATGCTAGCAAGCGATAGACTGAACATTAATAAAGTGATGAACAGTATGAATGGTCCCACCGCGAAATCCATAAAATAGATATGTGTAATAGTAACCCTGTAATATAAACAATAAACAAAAATTGTAAAGAAGAAGATAAGTTGTATTGCTGGAGCCGTCCATCCGATATTGGTACCAAGAATTAATGGTCTAGCCGAATTGGAGATCGAACGAAAAATGATAGTTAAGATCACAGCTATAAGGGATACACTACCTATTGAAGTTTGCAATATGTCAACAGGGGATTTATTTGAGGAAATAAAAGTTATAATTAATATAATCAAATTTATAGAAACTATTCCCAGCATTTGAGGCAAATAAAATGAACGAGGTATGTTATAAGCGCTATGTGGAAAGGATATTTTTGCGAAATATGCTTCGTTATAGTAATAGCTAATACAATAAATTATAATAGTTATTGCAGCTATTATAAATGCAGGTTCAAAATAATTAGGCATTGCGGATTCCCCATCAGAGAAATCAAAATTTTGCTCGTAGACCCCCTCTTCGACGTAACCTGCATCCCCGGCGCCTGCCCAAATCCCCACGAGGTCCGGGATCTCCGCTACACATACGCCCGTGGCCGCAAGGGCCAGAAGCATAAGTCCAAAAGACCAAATTTTCTTCATGCCCTTCTATTAGTTCATAGCTTTCTGATGAATTTTTCCATCTTGACTTGGAGAGCTGAAGACTCGGGGACGGAGCTGACGAGGCTGATTTTGGGCTCTTTCAGAGAAGTCTATGATCGCCAGCCCACCACCGAGATCGAATTTGGGACAGAAGAGGAGGAGAAAATGATGATACCAGGATGAGAACAAGATTTTATATCCAATCGTGCCAAGAGCCTGCCAATTACAGGAGGATAGTCGATATGCCCGACAAATCGACTCAGGGATCAGGGAAGGGCAAGGGAAACAGGCGGAATAAGAACGAGAACTCCAGCGCCTGCGTCTGCCCTCGGTGCGGCTTTGAGATCGAGAGAACCCCCGGTGTAAACTGCCGTTCGGTAAAATGTCCGGAATGCAGAGTTCCCCTGATGGGCAAATGATCCCCTGATCCTTCCGATAAAAGCCCATAACCTGCCGGACTAGCCATTATCTCAAATTCGGAGCTCGCCAGGAATCACCGGCTATCTCGGCTTCTCTGGCATCCCCCTTTTCGAACTTTCTCTCGGGGCCTCCTGCATCTCGTTCGATCTGCCACCTCGATTCACGTCCGCCTGCATCCCTTAGGTCAGCCTCCGCTTTCTGCTCTCCTCCCAACTGCCCGCTGCCTACCCGCCTCCCGCCTCAATCCCAGCCAACCTTCCGCCTCCGGGTCAGAAGCCGAGGGCGCCCCTGGGGCAGGCCTCGACGCACCGGCCGCACTTGATGCAGTCGGGCTTCTCGGCGATCTCGTTCACCTCAAGCTGCATGGGGCAGACCTTTCTGCATATGCCGCAGTCGATGCAGAGATTTTGGTCCAGCTTCAGCTGGTACTTCCCCCGGCCGAGACGCCTCTGGAGGGTACCCATGGGGCAGAAGGTGCACCAGGCTCGGGGGCTGAGGGCGAGGCCGAAGAGGATCGAAACGGAGGTGGTGAGGATGCACATGGTGACGAAGACCATCCCCACCTTGTCCACCGTCCCCGAGGTGGCCAGGATCCTTGAGATCATGAAGCCCATCAGACCGATGAAGATCGGAACCCTCAGCAGCATGGAGCTGAAGAAACGGGGTATGGGCACGTTCCGGCTGATTCTGCCGATCCAGAAGTCGTTGAAGCTCCCCCGAGGGCAGAGGTTTCCGCAAAACCACCTGCCTCGAAAGGGGCTGATGGCCAATATCGACAAGAAGACCAGGGCTACGACGTATCCGAGCTTCGGATACCAGATCCCTCCGACGGATACCAGAACGACGATTATTCCCAGGTACGGAGTTATCTTGAGCATGATTTCAGGGATCTTATTCGAAGAGATCTCATATCTAATTTTCCGGGCCTCGGCCCCCGGAATGTTCTCAATTATGATCATCCGGAAGAGCCCCGATCACCTCAAAAAGTCGGCAACCCTGTCCAGGAGGAGGTGGAGGTTGTAGCCCAAGAAGGAGGCGAGGGCGATGAAGAGCGCCTCCCCCGGGGACGCCGCAAAGCCGAACCGGACGATGGCAAAGGAGATGAGGGCGTAGACCGCGGCGAAGACCGAGGAGTGGACGACCCCCCGGTGGTCGGGCATCAGCAGCCGGAAGAGGTTCCAGGCGACCACGGCTGCAAGAGCCGCTCCAAACCAGGCCAGGGCGAGGTTCGCGGCCGGAAAGGAGGTCAGATAGAGGTTCGGCCCCAGGTTCTTGAAGGCTGAGATCCCTACCACCACCGAGACGAAGGGCTTGGTCGTCCTGTGGATCAGGGCCTCGGGATGGTCCATGTCCGGCAGGTCGGAGCCCAGGACGTAGAAGGCGTAGCCCAGGGCCATGGCCATGAAGGTGGCATCGACGGGGAGGCCCAGGATTCCGAGGAACGATAAGATCAAAATCGCAACCGGATAGGTCAAAATCCCCGCCAGAACGTGCTCATCGTAGTTCAAGCCCTCTTCGCCTCCGTCGACCCCTTCGCTCCCGTCTCCTCCGTCGTCCCAATCGCCTCGATCAGCTCCATCTCCTCCTTCGCCTCCTTCGCCTTGATCAGCTCCATCTCTTCCTTCGCCTCGATCTCTTCCTTCGCCTCGATCTCTTCCTTCGCCTCGATCTCCTCCTTCGCCTCGATCGTCCCCATCACCTTCTCAATCCCCGTCTCCTCCAACTCTAAGAATGCGATGAGGGATGGAGATTTTTCATCCTCCGCCAGCCGGAGATGGAGAAGAGGATATAGCTTTTTATAGATTCGGTTCAAGAATTTGACAGAGTCGTCAAATGATCAGCTTGAGATTTCACGGCAGGGGCGGCCAGGGTGCGAAGGTGGCGAGCACTCCCTGGTAACGGCCGCCTTCCTCGAAGGGCTCTACGTCCAGGATTTTCCCCTCTACAGGGCCGAGAGGAGGGGGGCGCCGATCACCGCCTTCGTCCGCATATCCGACGAGCCGACAATAGAACTAGGGGGTGGTGATTCACCCCGCCCTGAAGAGGGATCTTGGCGAGGTGAGCACCACCTTCGTCCCTCGGAAGCTCAAGCCGGTGGAGGAGTACCTGGCCTGCCAGGAGAGGTTCGCCCACCTCTTCCGGCCGGTGAGGCAGGAGGCCGTTCTGGGAGAGATTCAGGAGAGGGTGGACGAGCGCTGGAGAGAGCGAAAAGAGCAGGAGCAATAGGATCGAGATTGAAATTGAGATTGAGGAGAGTTCACTCCAGGGGCCACCCCCCCACGGCCGAGTCAACCTCCTCCATCAGCCGGATCGTCTCTTTGAGGGCGACGATCATCTTCTGGTAGTGAGTGAGGTCGTCGTAGGAGAGCTGTCTTCCCCGCCGATCTTTCAGCCACTTGTCGCAGACCTGATAGCCGCCGACCTGAAACTCCCAGAACTGGGGAGGGACGCCCTTGAAGGGCTGAGTTTCTGCCCAGACTACATTTCAGCTTTATTGATGCATATCTCAATTGAATAAGTGATATATTTCAACTTATAATATCATTAAATTAAAGCATATTAATTCTGAAATATTATATATTGGAAATTTTCAGATTGCTTAAACATCGTATTATTCAAAATATTAATTTTATTTGTATTATAGTGAATATGTTATTTTTAGTATATTTAGATATTTTCTATCCATAATCTATATATATATGAATAAAATCAAAATGGAAGTTTACCGTCAATGGAGGCGTAGGTTTATGGCATTAATGGACCAGATATTTCAAGCGTTTGGACCCTTTGGTCCGAATCTCGTTGGAGCGGTCGTCGTTCTGATAGCGGGATGGCTGATCGCCCTGATCGTCTCCCGCATAGTCGGGAAGGCGCTGCAGAAGACCGGCCTGGATAAGAAGATAGCAGCTAAGGTGCTCGGAGTGGAAAAGGCCCGGTCGATCGAACCGCACCGGTGGATCTCGAAGATAATTTACTATGTGCTCTTATTCTTCGTATTGATCGCCTTCTTCCAGATCCTGGGGCTGACACTGGTGGCCCAGCCTCTGAACCAGCTCTTGAACATCGTCTTCGCATACATACCCAAGCTCTTTGCTGCCCTGGTTTTGGCGATAGTGGCATGGGTCATTGCTACGGTGCTGAAGAAGGTGGTCCTCCGGGTCCTCACGGCCGCCAAGGTCGACCAGAGCCTGGGGGCCAGAGCGGGCCTGGAGAAGGGGGAGATGCCCTTGAGCCAGACGGCGGGGGAGATCGTCTTCTTCCTGGTGCTCCTGCTGTTTTTGCCCCTGATCCTGAACGCTCTTGATCTGGCAGGACTTCTGGTGCCCCTGGAGCTCATGATCGGCAAGATCCTCGGGTATATACCCCACCTCTTTGCCGCTGCGATCATCCTCCTCATCGGATGGTTCATAGCTAGAATTATTCAAAAGATAGTTACAAACCTCCTCCTCGCCGTGGGGACCGAGCGGCTCAGCGAAAGGATCGGCCTGTCCAGGGTCCTCGGCAAGATGGGCCTATCGGGTCTGATCGGCCTGGTGGTGTACATCCTCATCCTCATCCCGATCCTGATCGCTGCCCTCGACGCTCTGGCCATCGACGCCATCACCATCCCCGTCTCCAACATGCTGAACCAGATTCTGGGGATACTGCCGGCCTTATTCGGAGCAGCCTTAGTCCTGGTCGTCGCGTACGTCCTGGGGAGGGTGATCGCCGAGCTGGTGGTCAAGCTCCTGGAGGGGATGGGTTTTGACTCCATGCCCAAATGGCTGGGCTGCCCCTGGACGCCTAAAGAAGGGGCAAAGACACCCTCGCAGATCGCGGGCTACCTCGTCCTGGCATCGATATTGCTCTTCGCCCTGATCGAGGCCTCCCAGATCCTCAAGTTCGCGCTCCTGGCCGAGATCATCTACGAGTTCACCGTCTTCGCCGGCCACGTCCTGATGGGTCTGATCATCTTCGCCATCGGCGTCTATCTCGCAAACCTCGCCTACAAGGCGGTGATTGGGAGCGGAATAGCCTCGGCAAAGCTGGCCGCCAACGCCGCAAGATTATCGATCCTGGTCTTCGCCGGCGCCATGGCCCTGAGGCAGATGGGACTCGCCAACGAGATCATCAACCTGGCCTTCGGCCTGTTGCTGGGAGCAATAGCGGTGGCCGTAGCGTTGGCCTTCGGCCTCGGCGGAAGGGAGATCGCCGCAGAAGAGATCAGGAAGTGGCTGGAGTCGATGAGGTAATCGGACTCCACCCAATCATTTTCTCTTTTTTATTTAATCGTATTTAGTCGGAGGAATTATATTTCAGATCCCCAGACCCCGATCCAGCCCCGCCGCCCGAGCGATGCCGACGGCCTCAGCGTACTCCCGCAGGGCGATGGGCCGAGAGAGCTCCGGATAATTGCGGGCCTTGTAGCAGGGGCGGTACTGGGCCATGACGTTCAGGTAGGTCTCAGGCGAGACCTCCTCGGCCAGGAACCGCACCACCTCGGCGGTTCCCGCCAGCCCCTCGGGGAGGACCAGGTGGCGGACGAGAAGCCCCCGGACGGCGATCCCGTCTCCGTCGATCTCAAGCGGCCCCACCTGCCGCTGCATCTCCAGGATCGCCGCCTTCATCACCCTGGTGTAGTCGGGGGCGTCGGAGTACTTCTTAGCCTGTGCGTCGGTGCCGTACTTGGCGTCGGGCATGTAGATGTCGAAGATCCCCTCCAGGAGCCGGAGGGTCTCGACGGAGTCGTAGCCTCCGGAGTTGTAGACCAGGGGAACAGTGAGGCCCATCTCCCTCGCCTCGACGAGGCCCTCCAGGATCTGAGGGACGAAGTGGGTGGGGGTGACCAAGTTGACGTTGTGGCATCCGCCCTCCTGGAGAGAGATCATCATCTCGGCGAGCTTCGCGGGTGAGACCTCCTTTCCCTCGCCGAGCTGGCTGATCTCGTAGTTCTGGCAATATACGCATCGGAGGTTGCAGCCGGTCATGAAGATGGTCCCCGAGCCGTGGGCGCCCACCAGGGGCGGCTCCTCGCCGAAGTGGGGGGTGAAGCTCGATACCCGAGTAAGCCGCCCGCTCCGGCAATAGCCCAGCTCCCCCGCCAGCCGATCGACCCCGCAGGCTCGGGGGCATATCTCGCAGCTTTCGAGCCTGCCGAGGGCGATCTCCGCCCTCTCCCGCAGGGTCTCCGGGGGGATCTGGTTGTAGCTCGCCAGGGGACCTCACCTCAAAAATGGAATCTTGGAATTACTTCATCTCTGATGGTAAATACTTTTGGCGGTGGCCCTTCGTCTGCTTCAAACATCTCGATCCTTGATGAAGAATCCGAGAGAGATAGGCACCACTATACGGCCCGAAAACCTGAGCCGACTGAAACGAAGGGGACGAGGTATGGGGGCTCAGATCCCCATCCCCTCTTTCATCAGATAAAATATCTCGGTGCTGTCCATCCGTCCTCTGCAAAACCTCTCGGTTCCGGGGCCGCTGGCCATAGCAGTACGTCGATGGCGGTGTGGGTGGACATTCCCGTCGGGGTGAGGTTGTATCTCTCTCCGGGAATAGAAGGCGAGACCGCTGGCGAAGGTCGGGTCTCCCGCGGAATAGTCGTCGAAGTCCACGGACCCGAGGACCAGCCCGCCGGCCTCATGATCTCACCACCACCAGGACATCGCCGGACCGGTCGGCGTAGTCGAGGGCCACCTTCACCGCCTGGTCGAAGGCCAGGGTCTCTGCGGTGGTGTTTTCGTAGGACCTTATGTGGCAGGCATGGTCGATGGTCTCGCCCTCCACCATGAGGAAGAAGCCGTCGTCGTCCTTGGATAGGACCTCGATGGCCTTCTCGGTCATCTCCGAGAGGCTGGGCTCTCGATCTGTCTCGTTTCTCCTCCTCAGCTCGAAGACGAGATGAGAGCTGCCGAATAGTCCCAGGAGCTTCTGCTTCTTCCGGATCTACGTTCAGAAGTTCGGTCCGGTTGTAACGAAGACGTAGCCAAGATCCTGGGCCTCTCGCAGCAGATTTCGATCGTCGTTCCGGGACTCGCCCCGCCCATAGGATCGGTCATGTTCGTACCGATGAAGCGGCTTGGACCGCCGCCCATGGCCACATCGGCGCCGCTGGCCAGGAGCTGCTTTGCAATGCGGTTCTCGTTGTCCCTGTGGTTGACGTGAGCGCAGAAGGTGGCGGGGGTGGCTCTCCTGGACCGGGGATGGGCAGGGGATGGGCATTTGTCATCGACCACCGATAGGCGGACTCCACGACCGGTCGTCCTCGACGGAGAGGAAGAGAGTTACTATCGGGGGGGCCTATATATTTATTTACTATGATCGCGCTATATGGGGACATGAAATTTTGCATATCTATCTCGGCAGTCATCCTCCTAATCTTCGGGGGAATGGCCTTATCTTCAGCGGGAGAGAGAGATGAAGGGGGCGACGTCTCACGTTTAAACATCGAGCCGTGCGAATTCATCGATTGTGAATTCCATCCGATAGATGTAATGGATTGTCTCCGGGATTACCGTAACAAGGATTGTTGCTGTGATCCGTGTGATCGTCCCAGCTATTCGTTCAAAGAAATTGACGTGTCCTGCACCACAGATACCTGCTTAGAAGAGAATTATTTTGAGCAACTATGTTTGGAAGAGACACTATCAAGGGAAATCCTTGAGGCAAGGACAAGTGAAAGGATACTCATTGTTGTAGCCCCATTTGATTACAACGATACAGAATATTTGACATCTCGGAACTACTTTGAGGAACAGGGTTTTGATGTAAATGTCACTTCTAAGAACGTTACAATAGCAAAAGGGATGGAAGGTGGCGAGGCTGAAATCTCCGCTAACATCACCGACATTAACATCTCCGATTTCGTCGCCATTATATTTATCGGCGGGATAGGTGTAGAAAATTTGAAACTTTACGACGACCCAGATTACCTGCAAATTGCCAGGGAAGCTGTAGACAGCTCTGCGATTTTAGGTGCCGTCTCTCAGGCAGAGAAAATACTTGCGAATGCCAGGCTGCTTGATGGAAAAGAGGCAGCTTCATATCCAGAAGCGAAAGACTATCTGGAAGAGATGGGCGCAGTCTGTCTGGATCAGCCCGTGGTCCAAGATGAAAATATCATTACAGCCAACGGTCCATCTGCATCACAACCATTTGCCGAGACGGTAGTTGAAGCATTGAAAGCCTTACGGTCAGAGTAAGGCTTCCTCATATTTTATAATTGGATTCTTCGTCTGATTATTACAATTTTGCGATCAGAGATTGGATCAAAGGTCGAAATCAGAGATCAGGATCAAATCAAAGGCAGCCGGACTGTTGCTGTCGCCGTCAAGGTCATCAGCATCATAGGTCGCGAGCTTCGTCAGACCACCTCAGATCTTTCATCGCCGGACTTCAGCTCCCGCCTCCGCCCCCCCTCTCGGGATAAGTGCAGCGGAGGCGGGGTACGATCCTGGGCACCCGCCTCTGGTAGTCTCTGTATGCTTCTTCGAACTTCTCGGCCAGCATCCTCTCCTCGTGGATCGATCCCAGGTAGAAGTAGACGGTGACGATGAGGTAGAGGACCAGGAGGTTCTCGGTCATTATGGGGGAGAGCCAGAGGAAGATCAGTCCGAAGAGGAAGAGGGGGTTTCTCGTCCGGCAGTAGATCCCCCGGACCAGCAGCTCTCCTCTGTCATCGGCGGGCAAAATCCCCAGAAACCGGAGGGGTTTCATCTCCATCAGGGTCTTTCCCAGGGCCAGGGCGGCGAGGAGCTGCCCTGCGACCATTATCCATCGCCAGGGGGCGGGGACGAGGTAGAGGAGCTCGCCCGGGAATAGGTAAAGCAGGTACAGAAGAGGGCCAAGGGTGGCGACCGCTATGATCACGAAGGAGAGCCGGTACCACCTCATCCTTGGTGGGCCGAGGGCCCGTCGGGCTCGTCTCTTGATCCGGCTGTCCGCGAGAAGGCTGTGCAGGCTGGCAAAGCCGACCAGGTAGAGGGCTAGGATCAGGGTGTACTTCGTGAACATATCAGCCAGCACCTTTTTTATCCGGTTCTCCTTTCGCTATCCGGTTCTCCTGCTCTCAGTTGGCCCCGGCAGCTTCTCCCCCGCCAGGGCACCATCCTCGGGACTTCTCTATGATAATCGCGGTACTCGTCGCCGAACTGGGCGAGAAGCCTCCTCTCCCAGTGCAAAGACCCCAGGTAGAGGTAGACGGTGACCATGGCGTAGAGGATGAGGATGTTGGTGGTCATGAAGGGGGTGAGCCAGATGAGGAGAAAGCCCGAAAGGAGGAACGGATCTCTTATCCAGCAGTATATCCCCCGCGGGGCAAGCTTCTCCGCCTCGGCGGCCCGAGGGCCCGCAAGCTGGAGCGGTACCCGGAACCGGTGGGGCGCGTCGACGAAGGCCCGGAGGGAGAGAAGCCCCGCCAGGACCTGCCCCGTCACCATCGCCCACCGCCAGGGGGAAGGGACGACGTAGAGGACCTTTCCGGGGAGGAGGTAGACCAGGTAGACCAGGGGCAGGACCATGACGAAGGCCGAGAGGGAGAAGATGGCCGGGTACCACCGGTCGGTCCGACGGCCGAGGATCTTTGCGGCCCTCCTCTTGAAGGGGAGGCTGGCCATGAGGCTGTGGATGGCGGCGAAGCAGGCGAGGTAGACGACCAGGACGAGGGCGCTTTCTTGGGGGGACATTGGGAGTTTATTTGGTCGGGATGGTATTTGGGGTTGATGCTGGATGAGAGATGACCGCTGCTTAAAATGGGGCAGAATAGGGTGGCAAAAGCGCAAATGAAAAATATGGGGAAAAGGACGGGAGACGGGAAATTTATGAAATTGGTGGCAGAAAATGCCGTTTGATGCGCCGGACCATCTCTACAGAAAAGCCCTCCGCTTGGAATACTTCACCGTCGTCTACAACGTCGCCGAGGCCGTGGCCTCCATAGCCTTCGGAAGCCTCGCCGGGAGCATCGCCCTGGTGGGCTTCGGTCTCGACAGCATCGTCGAGTCCCTCTCGGGCCTTATTCTTATATGGCGGCTCAAAAAGCACCGGGCGGCGTCGGAGGAGGAAGAAGAGGCTATCGAGAGGAGGGCGGAGAAGTTCGTCGCTCTGACATTCTTTCTTCTCGGATCTTACGTCCTCATGGAGTCGGTGGGAAAGCTGGTCGGTGGAGAAGTTTCCGAGCCCTCGGCGCCGGGGATTGTGATAGCCCTCCTCTCGATGACCGTAATGCCGATCCTCGCCCGCAAGAAGCGCGACCTCGGGGCGGCGATCAAAAGCAGAGCCCTCATCGCCGACTCGAAGGAGACCATCGCCTGCGCCCTCCTCTCCGCGGCCCTGCTGGTGGGTCTGGGGGCAAACTACCTATTCGGCCTCTGGCAGGCCGACCCCGTGGTAGGGATTCTGATCGTCGCCTTCCTCTATAAGGAGGGGCTGGAGGGGTGGAAGGGATCCGATTGAGGGCGCGGGCGTCAGCCATCCCGGCGGGTCCGCCTATGGCGGCCTCAGGTTCTGGTGCGCCGCCAGGGCACCGTCGTTTCATAAGGTCTGCCGGAAGCCCTCGATCGCTTGTTTGGTGTGCTCGATGAAGACCTCCACCACCCCGGAGTTCTCGCCCATACCCCGGAGAAGGACCTCAACCTCGAAGCCCGCTCCTTCGAAGGCGCTCTTCCAGGATCTGGGATCGTCGCCGGCCAGGTCTTTTGCTGCGTGGCCTCCCGCCACCAGGAGGAAGGGGAGGAGCCTCACCCTCCCGACGTCGGCCGCCCTCACCTCGGCCATCACCTCCTCCAGCCCCGGAAAACCGTCGATCGTCCCCAAAAACGCGTTCCTGTGATCCCGCTTGAGGACCCGCGCCATCCGGGAGTAGGCGGAGTCGGCGGGATGGTCGGTCCCGTGGCCCATCAGGACGACGGCCGTATCCTCCGGGTTTCTTGGGCGCATCGCCACCTCACCCCCGACGGTGACCCGGTCGAACTCCGGGGCCAGGGCTTTTGAGACGGCTTCGAAATCCCGGCCGGTTGCGAGGAGGGGCGGACCCATCTCCAGATTTCGGAATCCGAACTTTCCCCGGACAGACCTTAGGGCCGAGACGAGGGATGCTGCATCGTGGAACTCGGAGCCGGGGATGACGTGGAGCGACTGGACGACGACATCCGTCTCGCCCTCGTCGAAAAGCTCTGCCAGGGCGGCGAGGGGGCTATCGACCTCGACCCCCTCTTTTTCTGCGAGAATCCGCCGGATGAAATCGGCGGTGAAGGCGGTCCGGACCGTCGAGCCGGGGAACTTTTGCCGGTAGGCGGCTCGGATATTCTCGTAGATCTTCCTGGCCTCGGGGTCGAGGCTTCCGTAAGCCATCAGGACTATGGCTGGCGGTTTTTGGGGCGACAACTCTTCAATCCTCCCATCATCGAATTCCGTCATCGAAAATTCCGTCATCGAATTCCGTCATCGAATTCCGTCATCGAATTCCGTCATCGAAAATTCCGTCATCGAAAATTCCGTCATCGAAAATTCCGTCATCGAATTCCGTCATCGAATTCCGTCATCGAATTCCGTCATCGAAAATTCCGTCATCGAAAATTCCGTCATTGAATTTTGGAGACCGATTCCGGGCTTTATCGCATTCGTATCAGGCTCCAGGTCGTCGGCCTCTGATCAGACGCTCCTCTTCCCGGAGCCGCTCAGCCTCCATCTCTCTCCTCCTCGAAGCCGATATGAGGATGGCGGCGGCGAGGATGATCGATCCGAAGAGGGCGGCCAGGGAGACGAATATGGCGTAAATCAGCTTCTCAGTGAAGCCGCTTCCCACCGCCAGGGCCACCTCCGGCCCCTCGCTCCCCGGCGAGTACCGGCTGTTCATCCTGTAGATGCCGGGATGATCGATGGTGAAGGCCGCGATAGAACTGCCCGAGAGGCTGTTGATTCTATAGCTGAATCTTCCCCTGGGAGGATGAACCTCCACCTCTTCGCCAGAGGAGAGGTCCACCACCTCGATCTCCAGCCCCGGTGGGACCGCGCGCCCCGAGGAGCGGAACCGGCCGCCCTCGAAGCTCATGCTCTCGATGAAGATGGTATGCTCTCCGGCCTCCTGAAGGTCCAGGTCCGTCGTCCCCGGCGCCGTCGTCCGGACGAGATCGTCTCCCATCCCCGATATGCCGGAATATATCGTCCATCCGAAGACCAGAATCCCCGCCGTCACCACCAGGGCGGCAAGACCCAAATCTCTTCGATCTGGAGAGCCAAGTGAAGTCGGCATCTTTTCCTCCAAACCACTGGAGTCGCCCAACCTATATGAAATATTTGAAATTCCCCGCCGTCGGTCCGCCATCAGCCCAGGCCCCGCCCCCTGAGCCCCTCAGCCCACGAAGTCGTAGTGCCTGTACCCGTCCCCGTCGATCTCGGTGAGGGCGAACTCCCCCGACGGCGGGATCACGCTATCGCGCCGCTCCCCCTGGTGGAGGAGCCGATAGTCCTCCAGGCTGATCTCGACCCGCCGGTCGAGCTTTTTGAATAGGCCGCCCGGGGCCACCGACTCGACGCCTCCCTGCACCACTCCGGAGAAGAAGGTGGCAGAGCAGCCGCTCCCGTAGGAGCCGAAGCCGACCCGCCCTCCGGGAGAGAGGAGCCGCTGCTCCAGAAGGCTTGCAAGCCCCAGGTAAATGGAGCCGGTGTAGATGTTTCCGACCACCGCAGATGCCAGGGTCGAGGGCTTCACCTTCTTTCCGAAAGCCTCCAAGAATTGTGCGGACTTTGAGAACCTTCTCCTGTAATCCTCCTCCGCCGAGAGCCGTTCTCTTTCGCCCAAATTTCCATCTGACCCCGGCTCGGGCCCGATCTCCGCCTCCACCTCCGCCCACCGGGGCAGGTCCCGCCACTCGGACCGGAATATGGAGGCTGCGGCGTACTCCGCCATCCGGGGGTAGGGGATGTGGAATATGATGTGGCCCAGGTGGTCTGAGATGCATTCTCCCTCCGAGAGAGGGATCATCCCCCGATGGACCGCCTCTCTCCTGTAGGCGGAGAAGGCCCCTTCCATCGCCGCCAGGTAGCAATGGTTGCTGTACTTGCCGTTGACTACGGCGCACCTGGTCCCGATGGGCCTGAAGAAGTCGTTCTCGTCCCTGGTATAGACCCCTATGATGGGGTCCAGAGCCAGGATCCTGGGGTCTCGATCGACCAGGAGGGCGACAGAGCCCGCTCCCTGGGTGTACTCGCCGGGAGAGTTCAGCTCGTAGCGGGCGATGTCCGTCGCCACCACGATCCCCACTCTGCCCCCTCTCCGGCCGGCGCCCTCTCCGGGATCGTGGTCGTCCTTTGCCCTCAGCCAGTCGGTGACGTTCTCCAGGGCGATGGTGGTGCCGATGCAGGCCGACTTGAACTCCACGGTGGAGCACTCCTGGAAGGAGCCGGAGCCATAGACCCGCTCCAGCATCCCGATGACGTAGGTACCGATCGCCTTCGCCTCGTCGACCCCCGACTCGGTCCCGATGTAGATCCTCCCGACCTTTTGGGGAAGGAGTTCGTTTCTATGCATCAGCTCCAGGACGGAGGATGCGGCCATGGTGGCGGCATCCTCGTGGGCGTCGGGTACCGCCATCTTCTCAACCCCGATCCCTCTCGCCAGCTTCGCCGGCTCGATCCCCCTCGCCCTCGCGAACTCGTCGAGGGTCGACAGGAAGAGCCTGGGGACGGCAACGGCGAGGTCGTCGATCCCGACCGCCGATTTTTGGATTTTTGTCAAGGTGGACTCTCCAGGTGAGCTGTATGTCAGCGGCGATGGTCTTCGATCATATTTATTGGCTGGGGTCTACGGCAAGGCTATATCCCAAAAGATGCCCATATTCTCCGAGGCGTTTGAGTTGATCGAGGAGATTGTGCAGCTTGTGGAGAGGTTCGAGGCTCTCGGGGAAAAGGAGCGGGCCGAGGTGGCCGGGATGCTGAAAAAGTACGCCCTGGGCGAGATCGACCTGGAGGCCCTCCACTACGACCTCCTGGACGAGGGGCTGATACCGATGCCCTCAAGATGCACCATGTACCACAAGCCGAAGGAGAGCCACCAGGCGCAGGAGGCCCTCAAGGCCCTGATAAATGAGAAGGTATCGGGCCTGTAATCGTTCGATCATCAATATTGCTGCGAGGAGATGGCCATGGAAGTCGTCAGGATCCCGAGGATGAAAAAGAGGGAGTACGACCGGCTGATCGATGATGAGCACGTCTGCAGGATAGCCTTCAAGGGGGACAGATACCCTTACCTGGCCCCCTTCATCTACGTCTTCGATGGGAAATTCATGTACTTTCTCTCCACAAAGTACGGCAGAAAGATCGAGCTATTTCGGGACGATCCTCACGTCTCGGTAGAGGTGGAACGGTTCGCTCCCGACCTCTCCACCTACAGGTTCGTCACCCTGCGGGGCCGTCTGGTGGAGGTGTCTGACCCCGAGGAGAAGAGGGTTGTCAGGGTGAGGTTTGTAGATCTGATCCGAAGAAAGAGCCTCTCTCGAAACGTCCTCTCTGCCCTGGGCCATTCCCCCGACGACCCCCTGGACTCCATCACCCGGGAGGAGAGGTCCCTGGTGTGGAAGCTGGTTGAGGTCCAGAAGATCGTGGGGCTGAAGGACGGGGATAACCGTTGACTGTCCTGGCCGTAATCCTCTGATAACCCTCAGGACCTCGGACTCGTCCAGAGCTACTACCGCTTCATTTCATTTCAGCTGGTCATCTTTCGCGCACAGGATCGATGCAATTTTATATGATGAAGGCGGCATCTTTTTGCCGGGATAAAATCTATATAATTGGACACCGGAATGACTTGTCGGACGGCAAGCCGATGGGCAATTGCCCGGGCTGAAGGACGATTTAAAATAATACGAGGCATTTTATGAATCTCAGACAGCCAAACGCCAACGAAGCTCTGGGGACTTACAACCGGTCGAGAAACGTCGCTCCCATGTCCGGAATCTGCACCCGATGTGTGGACGGGTGCAGGGGCGGCTGTGACATATGGTTATCTTCATTCAGGGGTCGAGAGGTCCTCTATCCGGGTCCTTTCGGCGAGATGACCGCGGGAGCGGACAAGGATTACCCCCTTGATTATTCCCACATCAACATCCAGGGGTACGCAGTCGGTGCCGAAGGCCTGCCCGAAGGGGTAGAGGCCAACCCTGATACCGCCGTATTCCACGAGGTGGACACCGAGACCGAGTACGGATGGGCGAGAAAGGTCAAGATGAAGGTTCCCATCTTCACCGGAGCCCTCGGGTCCACCGATATCGCCGGGGCCAACTGGGAGCACTTCGCCATCGGTGCCGCCATATCCGGCATCACCCTGGTCTGCGGCGAGAACGTCTGCGGGGTTGACCCCGCCCTTGTTTTGGACAGCAAGGGCAGGGTCTCCAGGTCGCCGGAGATGGACAGAAGGATCGAGACCTACAAGCAGTTCCACCAGGGGTACGGCGAGATCCTGGTCCAGATGAACGTCGAAGATACCAGGCTCGGCACCGCGGAATACGTCTCCGCCAAGCACGAGCTGGACACCCTGGAGCTGAAGTGGGGTCAGGGCGCAAAGTGCATCGGCGGCGAGATCAAGGTTCGCTCCCTGGAAAGGGCCCTGGAGCTTCAGAAGAGGGGCTACATAGTGAGGCCCGACCCCTCCAAGAAGGACGTCCAGATGGCCTTCAAGGACGGGGCCATCAAGGAGTTCGAGAGGCACTCCCGGCTCGGCTTCGTCACCAAAGAGGGCTTCCTGGAGGAGGTGGACAGGCTCAGAGACCTGGGGTTCAAGAGGGTCACCCTCAAGACCGGCGCCTACTCCATGACCGAGCTGGCCATGGCTCTCCGATACGGTTCCGAGGCCAAGATCGACCTTCTCACCATCGACGGCGCCCCTGGCGGGACGGGGATGAGCCCCTGGCCCATGATGAATGAGTGGGGCATTCCCACCTTCTACCTCCAGGCCCTGGCGTACGAATTCTCTGAGAAGCTCAGCAAGAAGGGGATGAGGGTTCCCGACCTGGCCATGGCCGGAGGCTTCTCCTCCGAGGACGGGGTCTTCAAGGCCCTGGCCATGGGCGCCCCCTACTTCAAGGCGGTCTGCATGGGCAGAGCCCTGATGATCCCGGGGATGGTCGGAAAGAACATCCAGAAATGGATCAGTGCGGGAGAGCTTCCAAAGTCCGTTTCCAGGTACGGAACCACGGCCAAGCAGCTCTTCGTCACCTATGAGGAGCTGGCCGATAAGTATGGGGGAGAGGTGGAGAAGATACCCCTGGGGGCTATGGGGATCTACACCTACGCCCAGAGGTTCCAGATCGGCCTGCAGCAGCTGATGGCCGGAAGCAGAAACTTCAGCCTCAAGACCATCTCCAGAGATGACGTCATGGCTCTCACCGAAGAGGCGGCCAGGGTCTCCGGGATCCCATACGTCATGGACGCCTATCGGGATATCGCCGAGGAGATCCTGGACGGCTGAGGGGATCCTGGACGGCTGGAGCCGGTTGATCCGGCTGGTTTTCGTAGCGTGATGGTGCTCCGATTCAGCTCCGGGGAGCCCGCCAGAAGTGGTGTATGTGCGATTGTTGAGCACATACACCAATAAACAACTTTTCCTGGAGATAAACAACTTTTCCTGGAGATAAACAACTTTTCCTGGAGATAAACAACTTTTCCTGGAGATAAACAACGGTTTTCGGGGATCTTTCGGAACAGAAAATTGACATATTTTTTGGTTCTTCATGCCGCTCCAGGGGGCGTTGTTTCATCATATTAAACTCTATATATAAATTGAGAATCCTGCAATTCAGCGGCCTTAAAACAATGTCAGAGCATTAATATCCTTCGAATTGTACCTATCGGGGGAGGATATGCCACCGAAAATTTAAGAAGAATCCACAGCGGATTTTTGCCCTACTCGGGGTCACCATCTTCTGTTATTTGGCGGAAATAAGAAGACAAATTATACAAAAATTCTGCGGCAGTTTTGCACTGATAGGTCGCAAGCCGGAGCTCAGAAACCTTTATATATCAATATCCGGCCGGCATGGTCAAAATTAACATAATAAATCTAACTCATAAGATTTAACTATGGGGTACTGACATGGGCTTCCTCCTAACCCGTTGTAATCTAGCGTTTGGCGCAAGCCGAAAAGGGTGATAAAGGGATGGCAGAACTCAACCCATTTGCGATAGCTCAACAGCAGCTGGACAACTGTGCGAAAATATTGAAGTTGAACGACGACGTCCGGGAAGTACTACGAAACCCCATGCGTGAGCTTCACGTCTCTATTCCGGTCAGGATGGACGACGGCAGCACCAAGGTCTTCAAGGGTTTCAGAGTCCAGTACAACGACGCCAAGGGACCTACCAAGGGCGGGATCAGGTTCCACCCCGAAGAGACGATCGACACCGTGAGGGCTCTTTCGGCATGGATGACCTGGAAGTGCTCCCTCCTTGATCTCCCTCTCGGCGGCGGAAAGGGCGGAGTGATCTGCAATCCCAAGGAGCTCTCTGAGAATGAGCTGGAACGTCTGAGCCGAGGTTACATCGACAAGATCTGGCAGTTCATAGGTCCCAACAAGGACGTGCCAGCACCCGACGTCTACACCACCCCCCAGACCATGGCCTGGATGATGGACGAGTACTCGAAGCTCACCGGGAGCAACGAGTTCGGCTGCATCACCGGGAAGCCGGTCTGCATCGGCGGCTCCTGCGGCCGCGACGATGCGACGGCCCGCGGCGGCATGTACACCATCCGGGAGGCGGCAAAGGAGCTGGGCATAGACCTCTCCAAAGCGACCGTTGCCATCCAGGGCTACGGAAACGCCGGATGCCATGCGGGATTCCTGGTCAGAAGCCTCTTCGGCTCCAAGGTGGTGGCCATCAGCGACTCCAAGGGAGGAATATACAACAAGGACGGCCTGGATCTCGAGCTCGCCTGCAGCGTCAAGGCGGATACCAAGTCCGTGATAAACGCTCCGGGGATTCAGAAGATATCCAACGAGGATCTGATAGAGCTGGACGTGGACATTCTGATCACCGCAGCTCTGGAGAACGTCATCACCAAGGATAATGCACCCAGGGTTAAGGCGAAGATCATCGCAGAGCTGGCCAACGGACCGACCACCCCCGAGGCGGACGAGATCCTCCACAAGAATGGGGTGCACGTCATCCCCGACTTCCTCTGCAACGCCGGCGGCGTCACCGTCTCCTACTTCGAGATGGTTCAGAACATCGATCGGTACTGCTGGGACGTTGAAGACGTCTACAAGCGGCTGGATGACAGGATGACCAGAGCTTATCACACCGTCCTCGATACGTCCAAGGCTTACGACATAAATATGCGTCAGGCAGCTTACGTCGTCGCCGTCAACCGCGTCGTCGAGGCGATGAAGATCCGCGGCTGGATCAAGATGACCTAGATCTCCCCATCTCTCCATTTCGTCGATCCTGAAGAACCGACCCCAGCGAAGGGGGAGGATCCATCCTTCCTCCCCCAGAAGAACCTATTTTTCAAGCTGATTTCCGGCGAGACGTGGTGTATTCTTCCGGGATTGGCCCTGATCTGAGGATGCGACCTATTCTCTCCGATCCTCTTCTTTTCGATCCCCTTCTCTCCGATCCTCTTCTCCCGGAGTCTCTTTTCAGAAGTCCTGCCGAGTCCCTTCTCCCGCAGTCCACCAACAGCTTCGCGCCGATCGACCCGAAGGAAAGTTCTTGCCCGGTGGGATGGATATATCATTTTCCCTCTAAATTGCGCCGGAGAGGTCGAAAACTTACCTCAAATGGATAAGGGATATATCAACGCAAGGATCACGTCATATAATTGCTGAAGTTTGATTGGAGGAAACGAAGAGATGAGACTGAACCTGACGGCCGAGGTGTGGGAAGGGGAACGAGCATACATCTCGAAATGCCCCGAGCTGGGAATCTCGAGTTATGGCGCCACCCCCGAAGAGGCGATAGATAACCTGGAGGAAGCGGCATGGTTCTACCTCAACGACGCCGAAAGCAGGGGGATCATGGCCGACGTGGAGGCTGCAGTGGATTCGCCCCACAAGTTCGCCTCCATGATGGAGCTGGTCAGATAGATCGCCCTGTGTAGGGCAGAATACCTGTCTGCCGATCGCCTCACCCCAAAGTGGTCGATGAAGCGGATACGAAGCATCTTCTGCCCAAAAACTTGTGAAGAGGGGCCGCCTGGCACCTAGCCGGAGCAGGCGGCTTTCTTCTTCTCCCCTTCCTTTCTGCCCAGGGTGGGGTTCAGAGCCTGGGGGGCAACCTCCACCAGCCTGTGCCAGTTCTCCCGCTCCCAGAGCATGGTGGATCTGTCCTCCTCTGGTATGAACTGCCGCAGCCTCAGGGAGAGGGTATCCCAGTTTACCTCGTGGCCGTCGAAGTCCGGTCCTTCGACGCAGGCGAACCTGGTCTCGCCCCCCACCTCGACCCGACAGGCGCCGCACATCCCCGTCCCGTCCACCATCAGAGGGGTGAGGCTGACGATCGTCTTAACGCCGTAGGGCTCGCTGGCCCTGGAGGCTTCCATCATCATGAAGGGGCAGCCGTGGACGAAGATCCGGTCGATCTTCTCTCCCCCTTCCAGCCGACTTTTTATGAAGTCGTTTGTCCACCCCTTCTCGCCGCAGCCGCCGCTTCCCGCAAGAACGTAGAGCTCGTCGCTTTCCGCCCTCAGCCTGTCCTCCCAGAAGATGAACTCCCGACTCCTCCCCTCCACCGCGGTTATGACGTAGTTCCCCGCCTCTTTGAGGGCCTTTATTAGAGGCATGGTGGGGCCGATGCCGAAACAGCCGCAGGCGCAGATCACGGTGCCGAAGTTCTCGATCTCGGTGGGCTTGCCCAATGGGCCGGCCAGGTTCAATATGGAGTCGCCCTCCCTCAGAGTTCCGAGCTTCATGGTGCTGGTTCCCATGACGTAGAAGACGATCTCGACGGTCCCTTCGTCCTCATCCCAGCCCGCTAGCCCCATGGGTATCCTCTCCCCGGTCTCGTCCACCCTGATGATCACAAACTGGCCGGGGAGAGCGACTTTCGCGATCTTGGGCGCTTTTATTTTGAGGTATATGATATTGGGGACTAAAACTTCCTTCTCCACTATCGGGTACATCTTCAATCACCATCCGCTTTGGAGAGCTTTTCGGCACATTCTTTCAGCTCGAGAATCGTGGCCACGGGGTCGAGAGCGGGATCGTTGAGGACGTTGATGGGCGTACCGGCGGAGTGGAGGGTCATGTTGGCGACCGCCCTCCGACCGGTCCTGAGCCGTTGTCCATCGATCGTAAATTCGATCTCCTCCACTTTCACCACCGCTTTGTTTCAGGTGCTTCAAAGTCATATTTCAAGATTGCTCTAATTTTAGATAAAATAAGGGCGTCCCGATAGCACATTCAAGATAGAGAGGGCTGATGGCTGCACAACAAGGTAAAAGGATATATATCGCTAAATAGGAAAAGTCCGTCCGATCCAAGAGATGATACAGAGAAATACATATATAATTTTATATAATTTTATCGGAGAAATAGCATTGAAGTGTCGCCGGATATGTTTTTAATCGAAATGACCATCCCCGCTTCTCTCCTTCGGCCAGCTGGGGAGAAAAACCGAAAAGATTTAAATATCGAAGCATAGGTTGAATCACAACCCATTAGAAGAGAATATCGATGGCAGGCAACCACCGTCTGAGATGCCGATGAACGGGGCGCAAAGTTGGTTTCATCTTCAAGAACGGAGAATCCGAGATCACCAATTCGACGGTGGTTGGCGCGGTCATCTGAAACGCCGACAGAGCCACAAATATCGAAGCGGGATACGATGTCTGGTAAGGAAAAGAAGCTTAAATTGAATCGGGTCTCCATGCCCAAGCAGTCTCCCGAGGTGAGATGTCGAAACTTCCTCGAGGTGGCTCGTGGTTATTCCGAAGAGCAGGCCGTCGAAGAGGCCGAAAGGTGCCTGGAGTGTAAGAATCCCAAATGCATGGAAGGCTGCCCGGTGGGAATCGACATTCCGGCTTTCATCAGGGCCGTCCGGGAAGGCGAGATGGAGGAAGCGGTCAGGACGATCAAGGCCAAAAACAGCCTGCCGGGCATATGTGGAAGGGTCTGCCCCCAGGAGGTTCAGTGCGAGAGCCTCTGCGTCCTGAGGAAGAAGGGGGCTCCCATCGCCATCGGCCGCCTGGAGAGGTTCGTGGCCGACTGGGAGTCGCGGAATGCGTCCAAAGAGGGCGGATCCGCCCCGGTAGCGGAAGGGGAGGATCGGGCTTCGGCGGAGGCATTGCCGCCCACCGGAAAGAGGGTGGCCGTGGTGGGGGCGGGACCCGCCGGGCTCACCTGCGCCGCCGATCTCGCCAGGAGGGGCCACCAGGTCACCGTCTTCGAGGCGCTCCACGATGCGGGTGGGGTTCTGATCTACGGGATCCCCGAGTTTCGGCTGCCCAAAGAGATCGTTCGGTCCGAGGTCGATTACGTCAAGAGCCTGGGCGTCGAGTTCGAGTTGGACAGTGTGGTGGGCCGGCTGGTCCAGGTGGACGAGCTCTTGAAGGACGGCTTTGATGCGGTCTTCCTGGGGATCGGAGCTGGAGCGCCGCGGTTTCTGAACGTCCCCGGCGAGAACCTCAACGGCGTCTACTCGGCCAACGAGTATCTCACCCGGGTCAACCTGATGAAGGCCTACAAGTTTCCCGAGTACGACACCCCCATCAAGCAGGGGAATAAGGTGGCGGTGGTCGGCGGCGGGAACGTGGCCATGGACGCGGCTCGATGTGCGGTGAGGCTCGGAGCGGACGAGGTCCACGTGGTCTACCGCCGATCCGAGGCGGAGATGCCCGCAAGGCTGGAGGAGATCGAGAACGCCAAAGAGGAAGGGGTCATCTTCGACTTCTTGACCAACCCCACCCGATTCATAGGGGACGACCGCGGAAGGGTCGCCGGCATGGAGGTGGTGAAGATGGTCCTGGGCGAGCCGGACGCCAGCGGCAGGCGAAGGCCCGTGGCCGAGAAGGGGTCCGAGCACGTGGTGGACGTGGACACCGTCATCATCGCCGTGGGCACCATTCCCAATCCCCTGGTGCCGGCCAACACCCCGGGGCTCGCGATCACAAAGTGGGGCACCCTGGTGGCGGACGAGAACGGCAGAACCACTCGGGAGGGGGTCTGGGCCGGTGGAGACATCACCACCGGTGGGGCCACCGTCATCAGCGCCATGGGGGCGGGGAAGAAGGCCGCAGAAGATATAGATCGATGGCTCCGTGAGGATGGGCCTTGGAGTTGACCGCCTCTGATCGAGGGGAGAACGGCACCTCTTCGCCTCCAGGACCGGGTGGGATATCAAAGTCGATCCCGTCCGGCCATGGGCGATAGATGGCGATCCCTGGAGGGATCATTAATTCATTTTTATCAGTGACTTAATAGGAGAATGATTGATGGGATTCAAATCACCAAGAGATACGACCTGCTCGGTCGACAACATCGGATGCAGCAAGATCGAGATGGCCCTGGGACCGCTTCTTTCCCTGGGCTTTTTGGCCGGCGCTTTCATCGCTTTTGGAGGGCTTTTGGCGGTCATCGTAGGCGGCGGGGTTCCGGGCCTTCGGGCTGACAACCCCGGACTGCAGAAGTTCATCTTCGGCGCGGTCTTCCCCGTGGGGCTCATCCTGGTGGTGGTGGCCGGGGCAGAGCTCTTCACCGGCAATACCGCCTGCTGCGTCCCGGCGGTCCTCTCCAGGAAGGCTTCCTGGTCGGGGCTCGCTCGAAACTGGACCGTATCTTACCTCGGAAACTTCATAGGCTCGATTTTTGTGGTCTTCTTCCTGACCTACCTGACGGGCCTGTTGGCCGCCGACCCCTGGCTTGGGACGATCACCGGAATAGCCGAGGCGAAGGTCTCCCAGGGCTTCTGGCCGCTATTCTTCAAGGGGGTCGGATGCAACTGGCTGGTCTGTCTCTCTGTATGGCTGGCCATCGCCTCCGACGACGTGGTGAGCAAGGTTTTGGGGATCTGGTTTCCGATCATGGCCTTCGTGGCCATCGGGTTTGAGCACAGCATCGCCAACATGTTCTTCATCCCCTCGGGGATAATGTACGGAGCCGACGTCACCTGGGCTCAGTTCTTCACCGTAAATCTGATCCCCGTTACCCTGGGGAATATCGTCGGCGGCGGTCTATTCGTGGGCGCCATCTACTGGTACATATACAGCCGCCCGCGATAGCCGAAGTTTTAATAGAATATGCGGCCGGAGACCCCGTTGGGTCTTCCGACCATCCCTTCATTTAGGCGGTTTGGGTACAAGTTCGCCGCCTATCCTCGAATGGAGATCGCGTTCCGAATTTTTGGCATTGCGACAACTATAATTATTCTCTAATTCTGGAGTGTTTCGGCGAGGATTATGAGGGAATCGTTGAAGACCGGCTTCTGCTTCGGGTTGACTTCGGGGATCATCACCACCCTGGGCCTGATGGTGGGGCTCAACGCAGGGACGGGTTCGAAGCTTGCGGTTATTGGCGGCATACTGACTATAGCCGTGGCCGACGCCTTCTCCGACGCTCTCGGCATACACATCTCCGAGGAGGCTGAAAACGTTCACTCGACGAGGGAGGTCTGGGAGTCGACCATCTTCACCTTTGCGTCCAAGTTCCTGGTGGCCACGACTTTTATCGCGCCGGTACTCATCTTCGACCTGACCTTTGCGGTGGTTGTGAGCCTCGTTTGGGGCTTTTTCATTCTGGGGGTTCTGAGCATTTTTTTGGCGAGGGATCAGAAGAAGAAGTCATGGAAGGTGGTGGCAGAGCACCTGTTGATCCTGGCCGTGGTGGTGATAGCCACCGATCTCATAGGCGGCTGGATAGGTGTCGCTTTCGGTTAGACGGATGGGGCTCCGAGCCAGCCCTCGCAAAGCCTTACCAGCTGGCTTGGGGACCTGATCAAGTCTCACTCCATCCGAAAGCAATTCATATCATAACATCAACCGATTCGTGGAGATGTAGGGATGGAAGTGATCGTCAAGAGGTCGACCCGGCGGAAGAAGACGGTCCAGGCCCGGATGGTTGACGGCACCCTGGTGATCATGGCGCCGGCCTCCATCTCGGAGCGGGAGCTGGCCGAGCACGTATCCAGCCTCAAGGCCCGGATGGAGCAGAGGATGGGGGGAAGGGAGGACGACCACCTGGAGAGGAGGGCCGAGCATCTGAACCTGAAGTACTTCGACGGCCTCCTCCGCTGGAAGTCGATAAGCTACTCCGACCGGCAGATGAAGAGGTTTGGGAGCTGCACCATCGAGGACGGGACGATCAGGATCAGCTCCCGAATGAGGGAGCTTCCCCAGTGGGTGGAGGACTACGTCGTCGTCCACGAGCTGGCCCACCTCCTGGAGCCGAGCCACAATAAAAGGTTCAGGGAGCTGGTGGGAAGGTACCCCCTCACCGAGAGGGCCATCGGCTTTCTCATCGCCCTCGATATGATGGCGCGGCGAAGAATGCAGTCCGAGGGCACTCCTGAGCCGTCATGACTTTTCTTCTGCTCCCTTGATGTGGAGGGTTTAGCATTATGTGGGGGGACCCCGCCCCCCCAGGAGTCGGCCTCCTCTCGGGCTTAACTATTTTTATATCCTCCTCCTCAAAAGGGGCGGAAAAGGAGGTCCTGACGGATGAAGTTTGCAGGCCACGTCGAGGAGATCGACATATCAGGGATAAGAAAGAGCTTTGAGGGGGCGGGTCCGGGGGCGATAAACCTGGGCCTCGGCCAGCCCGACTTCGACACCCCCGATCACATCAAGAGGGCGGCGATCGAGGCGATCGAGGATGGGTTCACCGGCTACACCATGAACCTGGGCATCCCCGAATTGAGGGAGGCCCTCTCCGAGAAGTTCAGGCGGGATAACGGACTCGATTACGCGCCGGGCGAGATCATGGTCACCAGCGGCGCCAGCGAGGCGCTCTTTCTCGCCATCTCCGCCGTCGTCGAGAAGGATGACCAGGTTCTGATGGGCGATCCCGGTTTCGTATCCTACGCGGCCCTCACCCGGGTGGCCCAGGGAAGGCCCGTCGCCGTCCCCATGGACGAGAGGTTCTGCCTCACCCCCGAAGCGGTCGCCGAGAAGGTGACGCCCAGGACCCGGGCCCTGGTGGTCAACTCCCCCAACAACCCCACCGGCTCCGTCCAGACCAGAGAAGAGCTGCGGGCCCTGGCGGAGCTGGCCGAGGACCACGATTTTGCCCTCATCTCCGACGAGGTCTACGAGCACTTCATCTACCAGGGAGAGCACTCCAGCCCCGCCCTTTACTCAGACAACGTCATCACCATCAACGCTGTATCCAAGACCTACGCCATGACCGGCTGGAGGCTCGGCTACCTGGCGGCTCGGGGCGAAGCCCTGGAGAACATGCTCAAGGTCCATCAGTACGTCCAGGCCTGCGCCTCGTCCATCAGCCAGAGAGCAGCCCTGGCCGCGGTCGCTGGCCCCCAGGAATGCGTGGGGCAGATGAGGGACGAGTTTCTGAGGAGGAGGGACGTCCTGGTGGCTGGGCTCCGATCGATGGGGATCGAGATCGAGGAGCCGGCGGGAGCGTTCTACGCCTTCCCCAGAGTGGGGGATGGAAACGACGTCGCCGCCCGGCTGATCCGAGGCGGGGTGGTGACGGTACCGGGATCGGCCTTCGGATCGGCGGCGAGAGATCACATCAGGATATCTTACGCCGCCTCCATGGGAGATATAAAAACGGCTCTCGCGCGGATGAGAGAAATTCTTTAAATAGGAGCTGCTTTATTCGTCGGGAAGGTGACGAGATGAAAGAGCAGGTGGAGACGAGAGAGCTTAAAGAGGGAAGGTACGTGATCATCGACGACGAGCCGTGCGTCATCAAGAGCATAGCCAAGTCCAAGCCGGGAAAGCACGGAGCGGCCAAGGCGAGGGTGGACGCCGTGGGGATCTTCGACGGCCAGAAGAGGTCCATCGTCCAGCCGGTGACGGCCAAGGTCTACGTTCCCATCGTGGAGAGGAAGTCCGGACAGGTTCTTACCATAGGCGAGACCTCGGCTCAGCTGATGGACCTCAGCGACTACAGCACCATCGACGTTCCCATCACCGAGGATGACCGTCCAAAGCTGGAAGAGGGGAAGGAAGTCCCCTATCTGCTCGTCATGGGCAGGACCAAGATGGATATACGTTAATCTGGATGTTCAACCGATCCAATTTTGCGGACGCCGACGCCGAGCCTGAGGAGGCGGAGTTCGTCATCGTGGGTGCGCCCTTCGATGCCACCACTTGCTTTCGGTCCGGGACCCGAGAGGGGCCCGGAGCCGTGCGGCGGGCGTCTTACAACTTCGAGACCTACGTCCATCGGCAGGGCATCGATTTCAGGGATATCCCCGTCGCCGATCTCGGAGACCTCGATCTGGGGGCCGACCCCGCCTATGCTCGGGAGACGATCCGAGAGAGCTTCGCCTTCATCCCGGAGAGGGCGATCCCGATATTCATCGGGGGCGAGCACTCCATAACCTCGCCCGTAGTGGCCGAGGTGGCCCGGCGGCACGGAGAAATAGGAGTCGTAGTCCTGGACGCCCATCTGGACCTGCGGGAGGAGTACGGCGGAACGAAGCTGAGCCACGCCTGCGCCAGCCGCTCCATCCTGGAGACGGAGGGGGTCGCAGGCTACGCCTCGATAGGGATCAGGTCCGGCGATTTGAAGGAGTACATCTGGGCCGAGGAGCACGGGGTCCATTATCACTCCAGCGACGAGGTCAGAGAGAGGGGGATCGAGCCGGTGCTGGAGGAGGTCCTGAAAGAGGTGGGGTGTGACCAGATCTACCTCTCCATCGACTTCGACGCCCTCGATCCCGCCTACGCTCCGGGGGTCGGAACCCCCGAGCCCTTCGGCCTATCCTCCTGGGATGTTCGGCATGTTGTGGATAAGGTGGCGCCAGGAGCCATCGGCCTGGACGTCAACGAGATCGCGCCCCAGTTCGACGGAGGCCAGACCGCGTCCCTGGGTGCGAAGCTGATCCGGGAGTTCATCGCCGCCAGGGCCTCGGCGAAGAGGTGATCCCGGAGCCCGGCAGTAAGGGGGCATTGACGCCGGACGACGGTTATAAGCTCTCCTGACCCTCTTTTCATCTCCAGAAGATCCAGGAATCATCAAATTCAACCCTGGTTGGCGAGCGTCCTTCGAATTGAGTCTGCCCTCGTCTGGCTCTGCTCGTCCAGGGGAACGATCTCAATCTTCTCCGCGGAATCGACACCTACTCCCAGGCTTGCGGCACGAGAGATTTGCTGTTGCTCAAATATGCGCCCCTTCGTCACCTCTGGCGTGGTCCCGTGAATACGCAGTAGGGCCACCCCAACAGCGTCGAGAGCCACTCTGTCGCTGGCCGCCAATAGCAGTCCCGGCCTGATCAAAGTTCCCTGCTCCGGTCCACCCTGAGAAAAGCCCTCTCCAGCGTCCATGAGCACCATTTTCGTTCTGTAGAACTTGTTTATCTCTGCAATCATGAGCCTCTGGAAGGGGGATGAATGCAGCTCATGCATGTAGTCGTAAGATGTGCCTCTGGGGCGGGATGCTATGAGCCCGACTGAGTTCTTCAAGGACATGGTAAAGTGCCCGCCGAATCTATGAGTCTTCAGGCAGCAGGTCTGGACCACTTCGTCCGCATCTATGAAGGCTCTGGCTATCTTGAAACCCCGCCTCCAATGCAGTCCCTCAGCCTGGACATCCTTCCAGCCGTCCAGATCCAGAGAATCGAGGTTATGGAGGGTGAAGCCCAGCTTTCGGGAGAGGTCCAAGACGCCACGATTTTTGAGGACCCTCGCTGTATCGCCCATGCCGCTGCGCTCGGCCATGATCAGGCGGCGGGAGCTCTTCATCAGATGCTCTGCTAAATGCTTCAGGGTCTCCGGATGGGTTGTGGCCGGGAATGGATCGTCGCTGTTGTAGTTTGCCTTGAGAGCGATGGTTCCATCAGTTTGCAGTTCGAACTCGTTGAATAGCCTCTTCAGCGCCTCCCCACGATCGGACGCATCTGCCAGGAGGACTCTGGATCTATCAGCCATTATACGGTAATTAAGCGATGGCATGCTATAAAAATATAAAGGATGCTCTTTCAGTCTTCTGGTCGATCATGTTCGATGTGTCTTGCTCGCATGTCATCTCCCAGGGCCCTTCATCGTAATATGTCTCAGATGCCAGCTGACGGACTCGCATAGTTTCGAGCTATTAGACATCGGGCGGGCTAATCGATATCTTCTTGAGAGCTTCGGCCGCTGCCGACCGGATCACCTCGTCCTCGTCCTTCAGAGCCTCCTTGAGGGCGTCGGCCGCCTTTATATCCCCAATTTTGCCGAGAGATGAGATGGCATTCAACCGTACGCCGGGATACTCGTCCCCGGTGGCTTTCGTGAGCGGATCGATTGCTCTCGCGTCTTTGAATCTGCCCAGAGCCCTCGCTGACTCCGATCTGATCCAGTAGTCCCCGCCCTTCAGAACTTCGATCAAGGGCTCGACTGCCCTGGGGTCTCCGATCATCCCCAGTGCTGCGACAATCTGTTGCCGGGCCTGGACGAAATCCATCCCGTTCGACCTGCGGATCTGGTCATCATGGAGCGCCTCAATGAGCGGCTCGACCGCTTTCTCGTCCCTGATTCTGCCCAGGGAGAGAGCGGCGTTCGTTCTCACCTCCATGTCGGCATCCTTGAGTGATTGGATGAGATGGTCGACGCCTCTGGGGTCGCCGATCGCCCCCAGAGCTCTGGCGGACTCCGATCTGACCCCGGGCTCATCATCCTGCAACAAATCGATCAGAGGTTCTACCGCTCTCTGGTCGCCGATCCTGCCCAGGGCGTCGGCCGCCCCCCATCGCACCCGATGGTCCTGGTCATCTTTCAAAGCTCTGATCAGGGGGTCAACAGCTCTGGGATCGCCGATATCTCCAAGTCGAACTGCGGCAAGCAGCCTATCAGACGCGGGTTTGCACCTCAATTTCTCGATGAATTCGTCCACCTGATCTCTAACGGCTGTCATATCTTAGCTCCCTGATATTCTGTAACAACCGATGAAGTATTTTTCTATGTCGGCATAAAGGTCATTCCGGGACCGCCCGAAGCCTCATCTACTGAAGCCTCATCTCCTGAAGCCTCATCTCCTGAAGCCTCATCTCCTGAAGCCTCATATCGAGTCTCTTTAAGACATGAAACGTGGAGGATCGGTCCTCAGACCATTTCCCTCATTTCGAGAGACGTCTGGCATCGGCCCGGCCTGGCGAGCTTGTCCGATCATCCTCTCCACCCGACACCTGGGTCGGGAGGGCCCAGGCCGATCTCATTTAAGGACCACTGGCCCCTCTCGAAGGATCTCTCAGGCTGGCCGGATCTTCAAGATCTCGCCGGTGTTGCCGACCGGTCCCGGCTCATCGGAGACCAGGACGTAGATCTCTCCGGAGTCGTCAACGCCGAAGGATCGGACGAACCGATCCGCTCTCCCACTGGGACTATCGGCGACCTCGATCTCCTCCCAGTCCCACAGTCCATCGGCAGAGGGCGCGGCCAGGAGAAGGGTTCCGTCGCCCCGGCCGAAGCTCTTGGACCAGTCTGCGAATATATACTTTCCTCGCAGCTCCGGCAGGTCCTGACCGCGATAGACGTAGCCTCCCACTACGGCCATCCCCAGATCGTGGCCGTACTCGATGATGGGATCGATGAGAGTCTCGCCCCTGGCATCCTCGTCCGGACAATCGTCAGAGCCGAAGCAGTGGGTCCCCTCCCTGATGTTCCAGCCATAGTTGCCTCCACTGGTCACCAGGTCCACCTCCTCCCAGAGGTTCTGGCCAGCATCGGACACGTAGAGGAGATCCTCGTCGAAGGAGATCCTCCAGGGGTTCCTCAGCCCCAGCGCGTATATCTCGGGAAGTATCCCCTCCCGATCCACGAACGGGTTATCGGCGGGGATGGCGTAGGATCTGCCCTCTTCTGCACCGTCGACGTCTATCCGCAGGATCTTGCCCAGAAGGGAGGAGGTGTTCTGGCCGTTTCCATCGGGAGCATGGCCGAGTCCCTCATCGTCAGCCCCGCCGCCATCGCCCAAGGGAACGTAAAGGTACCCGTCAGGGCCGAAGGCGATGGTTCCGCCGTTGTGGTTTAGCTGGGGCTTGTCCACCTGGAGGATGATCTTCTCGCTGGTCGCGTTCACCCTCTCTGGGTCGCTCTGGGAGACGGAGAACTCGGAGATGTGACTGATGCAGTTCCATCCCTCGGGGGCCCCTTCTCCGAGGGGGGCGCTGTAGAAGACGAAGAGCCGCCCGTTCTCAGGGTAGTCGGGGTGGAAGGCCAGGCCCAGAAGACCGCGCTCGTCGAACCCGCTCCTCAAGCTGATCATCCTGTCCCTCAGATCCAGAAAAGGCTCCTCAAGGACAGTGCCGTCGGCCTCCACGATCTTCACCAGCCCAGTCTGCTCTACGAGGAACATCCTTCCGGTCCCATCTTCTGCGCTGATGAAGGCGATGGGGGCGGTGAAGCCTGCGGCCACGGGCTCAAGCCCGATCATCGTCTTTGCGGGATCCGGGCCGTTCGAGCCATCGGCGGCCGTCACCACCACTTCCCCCTTCATGAAAGGATGAGGCTTGCAGTGATAGCTGTACGTGCCCGGCATAGAGAAAGTGTGCTCGAAGACTCCGTCGTTGGCCATCCCTCCGGAGTCGAAGGATCCGTCGTCCGCGGTTACGGTATGGGTTGTCGGATCGTGGTTGATCCAGGTGACGGTGGTCCCAACGGTGACGTTGATGGAGGCGGGCTGGAAGGAGTAGCTCTCGATATCAACCGTAGTCTGCAAGTATTCCGCGCAACCCGTTGTGGCCGTCGCCAGAATCAAAAAAAAGATTGAGGCGATGATCTGTCTGTAATCTTTTTTCATGGTCTAATCCTCGTCGTTTGAGGCTTGGGAAAGACTATGTTGGTTCTTATAGAATAAATGATATTGGCAAGTATACCACGCTGGTCTATCAAAGCCCAAAGATGCCGATCGCATTCAATCGATGATCCTGCGCTTATGGAAGTGGAGATGGTTGCGGGAAATGGGGGGCTCGAAATGCTGGAGAAGATCTATGAGGTCTGAGATGCGGATGAGGAAGCGCTACTGTAGCTGAAGCAACAGCAACCGATGCCTCGGAGAGTTTTGAGGCTGGTGTGGTTTATTCATAATAAAAATAAGCTGTTGGCAGGGTTGCGCATCCTATGAGCCCCAATTTGTGGGTGATGTTCAGGCGATGGGTGCTCCGACCCGGCCGGTTATGTAAAAAAACCGGCTCTAAGAGAACTCACACTCGTAGTCGAAGTTGGGAAGGAGGATCTTGTTCATCTTCCTCACCACAAGCTTTGCCTGCTCCAGAGATAGCTCGTTTTCCTGCATCTTGTCCAGGACGGCGGTCATCATCAGCTTTCCTCTCATATCTTTATCTTCTTTTTCGGGGACCAGATTCATCCTCGCATGGTCGTAGCCCTCATCCAGCCAGTTTGCGATCTTCTCCAGAAACTCTGGGAAAAGGTCAGGCATCTCTTGCTGCTGCCGAATCCAGAACACAACATCGTATACTCCTGACATTTCCATCCTCCAAGTATTCTTCTCTGAAGAAATTGATACATCTTCAGGCGAACCAATTCTTATATTTTGAAGACAAACTTATTAAGGTTATCGCTCAATATGGAGAATAATTTGATTTTTAGATGGGCGAATGTTGAAAATATTTTCAATGAATGTCACAGCATGGAGATAATAAGTAGCATGACCGAGCATTTATTGCCAGAATCAGTGTTAAACAATTGAATATGTCAAAAATACTCCATCAAAAATTCATATAAAATTTTTTGAAGCTAAGTTCGTTTATTTGAGACAATTCGCTGATATAAGGAGATATTAATTTATTCATTTATTCAATTATCGCCGTTCATATACCAAACATTTTTATGTCGAAGAATCTCAAGACTATATGGTGATATAAAATGACCGAAGATAAAGATCTGGGTGAAATGATAAACACCTTCGACATGGCAGCAGGCGAGGCGCTGGGAAAAAGGGAGAGCCATACTCCCAGGATAGAGGCACCGAGTTCGGTCAAGGCCGACGAAGTCTTTGAGGTCAAGGTCTCGGTCCAGAATCATCCCAACAAGCCGGAGCATTCCATTCGATGGATTGAGGTATACTTCCGAGAAGAGGGGAGGGCATTCAACCCCATAATGCTGGCCAGGATAGACTTCACCCCCGTATACTCCGACCCGGAGGCCAGGTTCAAGCTGAAGCTCTCCAAGTCGGGCTCGATTATGGCCATGGAGTACTGCAACCTTCACGGCCTGTGGTCTTCCAAAGAGGAGATAAAGGTGGGATGATCGTCGAGCTGTGCTGCATTGCACCGGCAGAAGACGACGACCCGTCTCTCTTTTTAGCAGATAGATAGAAGTATCGAGCGAATTTTCTGAGAGGGGCATCACTCGTTCGGCCGGAAATACATTTTAACTTTTCGAATGAGATTTGGTAGAGCTCTGGATTCTCCGCTCTACGCTTTCGGCGCAGACCGTGGGCTCTTGCAGCACGCCTCGCATGGAGATCTGAATTCAGCCTCAGCGGGAATAGTCGGCCTTCACGTCGATGGGAGTTTTCCGTCCGCCCTTCTGGACGATATATTTTGTAGATTCCTCTGGGCTCCATGGCCCTTATTGGCCCCCTGATAGCTGATACTAATCGAGTTTCTTGACCGATAACGGACTTGACGATTGAGCTTTGCGGATGGAAGTTTGCAAAATCCTTTTATCTAATCAATTCTAAAATAGTTGAGCATGGTCTTCGTCCCCCTCCACTGCGTCCCCTCTTTCATCTCCGGTGTCTTAATATTAATTTTATTCAGAAAATTCTCAAGAAAAAATCATAAGGCCCTGGCCATGGCCATAATCGTCTTTGGAATTATCGGGCTTATTGGCTACCTATCCGAGGGACGCATCCGCTTTTATCCTCTGGATATCTTCACCTTCCATGCCTGGACAGGTCTGGCGACTTTTCTTTTATCAATTTATATATTCATAAATGGATTTCATCTTCGCAGGAGGCATTGCCACCTGGGCAGAATAATCTCGTTCCTGGCCTCGGTCGCTCTCCTTACGGGGCTGATGCTCTTCTTCGGCCTCACCTTCAATTAGGAACCGGATTCATCTCGCCATCCCGGACGAGGATGCCGGGCGCTGGAGCCGGGCGCTGGACGGCCGGGAGGCGGGCAGGTCGGGAATCTTGCAGTCGGGAGATCCTGATCAATCCTCAGGGGATGGAGCAGGCCCACCTGGAACCTTTTTCCGAGTGTCTTTTATAGGTCGGTCCACTCAACTGCGGGATAAAGCGGAGCGTTCAAAGGATGGAAGGATAAATCTGGGAGATCATCGCAGCCCCGATCAGCTTACGAAACTTGTGAATTTTCGAGCAGGATTGGTCGGGGATCAGATTCTCCTCAAAATCTCGGCTTCTGGAGGCTGGACCCCCGGATCTTCCTGGAGTCCTCTTCAAGCGGCAAGGTTGGGCTTCTCTCGCCAAAGGAGCCTCTCGATGGTGTCGCTCAAGCTCTCGCCCTCCCTCTTTCGCTCTTCAGCATCTCATAGGTCTCCTTTGTCAGGCCGGTGTCATTGTCCATGCATACAATATTAACCTGTTTTCTGATTCGTTGCGATAAGGTTAGCTAAAACTCCCCAAAGTAATCCAGGTCGGCTTTTTTTATCCGATAGGTTGCTACATCAGCAACGCCGATGTCATGGTCTATCATGAGCTGAGCTAGCTGCTCCCCATCGATGAGGACAATCTTAGTTTGGGGGACTGCACATACGTAAGCTTTTGCCTCATTGGAGAACTGAGATGTAGTTATTAGCACACCTTTGCGAGCATTTTGCCCCATAAGGCTGCCTGCAAATTCCCTTACCGTTGGACTGCCTACGGTCGTTTGCCATCTTTTCGCCTGAATATAGACCGCGTCTAAGCCCAACCGATCCTCCTTTATGATCCCGTCTATGCCTCCATCGCTGCTTCTTCCTACCGCTTGACCTGCATCTTTCCTGGAGCCGCCATAGCCCATGGCGACAAGAAGATCCACTACAAGGTTCTCAAAGAATTGGGGTGAGCAGTCCATTATGCGTTCGAGGAGTTCCTGAGCCAGTTGTTTTCTAAGCTCTTCATGGGTTTCCTCCAGAACTTCCTCAGGTGGTTTATCAGCTTTTTCTCCATTATTAATTTCCTCAGTATATTGTAATCCGTTGGTGCCCGAATCTGAAAACTCCATTATAAATTTGTCATTGAACTTAGAAGGATCAAACTTTAGAATATCATGGCCGAGATCGGTAATCTTAAACTTTCCCCACCCTGTAGTTTCTAAAAGTTCAGCTTTTTTAAGACGCATTTGTGCCCATCGAACCCTATTTTCGAACTTGCCCTGTTTTCCGTTTGGAAGCCTCTCCTTCTTCTCTTCATCAGTTATATCAAAACATCTAGATAAATTTTCGATCATCTCTCGAATGCTATGCTCTTTTCCATCCTCGATGCTTCTCAAGAATGGATAATATATGCTTTGATAATCGGGCATCGCCATCTTCGCCAGGCCTCCATCATCCCCTAACTTCAAGCCCATATATAAAAGTACCATATTTCTCTTTCAACCTCACACCTGAACACCTTTCCAATTCACCCTATCAACTCCTCAACTCCCGAAAGGTCTCGCCCCACAAGCTGCGCTCCCGGCATCGGTCCGAGATGTTTCCTCCCACCGAATGAAGATAGAATCTTATTAAAAAGAATGACTCTCTAACTAAATATAAAATATAAAAAAAATTCACACTTTCCTCTTCTCCCCCATCAGGGCCTCAAAGCCCACCAGAACGTCCTGCATCTCCGAGGAGATCGCCTCCTGACGCCTTTTTCGGTACTGGCTGGAGAGCTCATTGAGGTGCTCCTCGATGTTCCTCTCCGCCGCCTGCATCGACGAGAGCCTGCTGGCGTTCTCGCTGGCCAGGGACTCCACGAAGGCCCGGTAAAGGGAGGCGAAGATATGCTCCCGGACCAGGGAGGAGAAGAGCCGCTCCGGGTCCATGGAGAAGGTGGGCAGAGATCGGGAGGGCCACCTCATCTCGGCGAGATCGTTCAGCCATGCGGGGTCGAGGGGAAGGAGCCGGGTCATGGCCGGGCGGAAGGCCGCCAGAGGTCCCGGCACCGGCCGGTTGTAGAAGAGGACGATCCGGTCCAGGCCTCCCTCCCTCCGCCACTCCTCGATCTTGACCAAGACCTCCCCCATCACCTCGGCTATGCCCAGAAAGTCGCCGGAGAAGGAGAACCTCCCCTCGACCTGGAGGCCTCCATCTTCCAGGTGGGGGATGACCCTCTCGCCCACGGCCACGGCCCTGGTGGCTTCGGGGTCCATCTCGGCGATCTCCCCCAGGGCAAAGCTTGCGATCTGCGGGTTGAACTTTCCGCAGAGCCCCTGCTCGGAGCCGAAGATAACCGCCCCCAAGAGCTCCGGCTTCTCCGCCGGGAACGGACCCAGAACGATCTTTCCGCTCTTAATCACCACAGTAAGCCCCAATTCGATGGACCTTGCGTACTCGCCCAGGGACTCGACCGCCCTTTCATATTCGCGAATGTTCGTCGAGCTGATGGCCTTCATTATCCTGACCACCGACTGCAGCTCCCGGGCGTTCTTGATCTTCCTCTTCACCCTCTCCAGCTCTTCCACGACCCGCCCTCCCTCAACCCTGGAGAGCCTCTTTGAAGATCTTCAAAAGCAGATCACGATCTTCGCCAGTCAGCTTCTCGCCCGACCTGATCCTCTGAATGATCTCCGGCTGCCTTTCCCGAAGGGCCTTTCTTATCGCCTCCTTGGCCGAGGCGACCTCTCCCAGGGGAACTCTGTCCAGAAGGCCCGAAGTCACCGCCAGGAGGACTGCGATCTGCTCGGGGGCGGGGATCGGCTCGAACTGGGGCTGCTTCAGAACCTCCCGGATCCGCTGCCCCCGTTCCAGGATCCTTCGGGTATCCTCGTCCAGCCTGGTCCCAAACCGGGTATAGGCCTCCAGGTCCTCGAACTGAGAGTAGGTGAGGCGGAGGTCGCCTGCCACGCCGGAGTACGCCGGAAGCTGGCTCTTTCCGCCCACCCGAGAGACGGACATGCCCACGTCGACCGCCGGAAGGATCCCTTTCCCGTAAAGCTGGGGGGAGAGGTAGATCTGGCCGTCGGTGATGGAGATGAGGTTGGTGGGGATGTAGGCGGAGATGTCCTGGGCCTGGGTCTCGATGATGGGAAGGGCGGTGAGGGAGCCTCCCTCTTTGAGGTTCGTCGCCCTCTCCAGGAGCCTGGAATGGATGTAGAAGATGTCCCCCGGAAACGCCTCCCTTCCCGGCGGGCGGCGGAGGAGGAGGGAGAGCTCCCGGTAAGATCGGGCGTGGCGGGTCAGATCGTCGTATACGATCAATACGTCCCTTCCTCCTTCCACGAAGTGCTCGGCGATGGTGGTGGCGGAGTAGGGGGCGATGTAGTTGATCCCGGGCGGATCGTCGCCAGTGGCCACCACGGCGACCGTGTTCTCCATGGCCCCGTTCTTGCGGAGATCGGCCATCGTCTTCGCCACCTCCGACTTCTCCTGACCGATGGAGGAGTAGACGCAGACTACGTCCCCGTCCCTCTGGTTGATGATGGCGTCGACGGCGACGGCGGTCTTCCCGGTTTGCCGGTCTCCCAGGATCAGCTCCCTCTGGCCCCGGCCGACGGGGACCATGGCGTCCACCACCATCACCCCAGTCTCCAGGGGGACGTTCACCGGAGCCCGATCCATGATCGCCGGAGCCTCCCGCTCGATGGCCCTTTTCTCCGAGGTCCGGATCGGCTCCCCCTCGTCCAGAGGATCGCCCCGCACGTTCACCACCCGGCCCAGGAGCTCGTCGCCCACCGGCACCTCCATCACCTTTCCGGTCCGGTGGACCACCTGCCCGGCCCGGACCTTCTCGCTCTTGTCCAGGAGGATCACCGCCACCTCCTCGGGGTCCAGGTTGAAGGCTATCCCCAGCCGGTCGCCGGGAAAGACGACCAGCTCCTCGGACCGGACGTGGGGGAGCCCTCTGATCCGGGCGATCCCCTTGCCCACGAAGGATACTACCCCGATCTCCTCGAACTTGAGCTGGAGCTTTTTACTGTCCAGGGAGTGGCTTACGGCGCCGAAGGCGAAATCCAGGGCCTCGCCGACCGCCTCGTCCCCCCTCTTCATCTCGGTCATCTCGCCCGCTTCTCTTTTGGAGCTCTCTGCTCCAGGACCCGGGAGAACTCTGCCTCCAGGGAGTCCAGGTATCCGGCGATGCTCCAGGAGATCTCCGCGTTTCTTGCGGAGATCTCGATCCCGGAGATCAGATCTTCGTCGATCTCAAAGCGGACCCTCGCCTCGGTCCCGGTCTGTTCCCGCAGGACCTCCTTTATCTTCAGCTGGACGTCAGCGGGGATCTCAAAGGCGCTCCTGACCACGATCAGCTGCTCAGGATATTTATAAAATTCCTTGAAGGCCTCCTTCTCGGATTCTTCCATCTCCTCCAGCCGCTCTATGAAGGTCCTGGTCATCTGCCTCTCCAGCACCTCGTCAGCCAGGTCCTGGAGGACCCGGCGGGATATGGCGTAGACCTGGCTTCCGGTCCTCTCTTTGAGGTCGTCGAGGAACGCCTTCTTCTCGCTCTCCACCGCTCCGTACCACTCGGCCTTGCTCCTCTCCACCTCGGCCTCCGCCTTCTTCTCCAGCTCCGCCCTGAAGCTCTTGGCGTCCTCCTTCGCCCTGATCAGCATCTCCTCGTGCTCTGCGGAGATCTCCTGCTTCTTTTTCAGATAAGTCTCTCTCTCCTCCTCCGCCTCTCTCTTCTTCTCTTCTACCTCCTCAAACCGGGAGGAGATGACCCGCTCCCGCTCGTCCATCAGCTTCAGGACCGGCGCGTAGAGGAAGTGCCTCAATAGGAGCACCAGGATCAGAAAGTTCGCCATCTGGGCCAGGGTGGTGAAGTAGTCGATCTGCACCGCTATCCACCCATGCTCGCGACGTAGTCCCAGAACGGGTTGGAGAAGATCAGGATTATGGATATCACAAAGCAGTAGATGGCGGTGGACTCGATCATAGCGAGGCCCACAAAGAGCGTTCTGGTGATGGTGTTCGCCTCGTCGGGCTGCTGGGCGATGGCGCTGAGGGCGCGGGAGAGGGCCCAGCTCTCTCCCACCGCGGGGCCGATCGAGCCTATGGCGATGGTCAGGCCGGATATGATTATTGAAGTCATCCCTATCGTATCGATCGCAGCCATGTCACGTTCCTCCTTCAGGTTCTTCCTTCAGTTCCTTTCTTCAGTTTTCGTTCTTGAGTTTGTACTTCAGCTCGTTTCTTCAGTTTTATCTCTCCGGTTCCATTTTCAGTTTGTCTCTCCAGTTCCATTTTCAGTTTGTCTTTCCAGTTCCGTTTCAGTTTGTCTCTCCAGTTCCGTTTCAGTTTGTCTCTCCAGTTCCGTTTCAGTTTGTCTCTCCAGTTCCGTTTCAGTTTGTCTCTCCAGTTCC
>Ga0209408_1000174_pt1 | contig 53807 bp, 39 predicted proteins | sample AD_UKC107_MetaG_FD_184422 | JGI IMG/M metagenome (GOLD analysis project Ga0209408, IMG submission 184422) | Active sludge microbial communities of municipal wastewater-treating anaerobic digesters from Hong Kong - AD_UKC107_MetaG (SPAdes)... | ecosystem: Engineered > Bioreactor > Anaerobic >... | reverse complement strand
TGATGGCCGTCGTTTTTTGCCTGCTGACGCTGGCCTTTCAGGCGACGGCAGAGGGGGATACGGCCGAAGATCTGGTCAGAATGGGCATCGAGCTTTACCAGAACCGCTCCTATGACGAGGCTCTGGCGGCCTACGATCAGGCCCTGCTACTCTACCCCGACGATCTCCAGGCGTGGATGGGCAAGGGCCAGGTCTTAAGCGCCCTGGGAGACCACAACCGATCGCTTTTGGCCTACCAGAACGCCACCAGGATCGATCCCGGCGATCTGGAAGCCTGGTTCGGTGTGGGGTTGAACCGATTCCTATTGCAAGACCTCAACGAGTCACTGACGGCTCTGGAGATGGCCCTGGAAATAGACGGCAACTACACCAGAGCGTGGGAGCTGAAAAGCGCAGTCCTGGTCCAGATGGACAAGAACGACGAAGCCCTGGAGGCCTCCAGACGAGCCAGAATGACCACTGCATCCTCCGATACGGAGATGCTTTCGCATTCCTGGGTATCTGAGTTTTTCATACTCCGTCAGATGGGGCGCGATGACGAGGCTCTGGCGACCTTAGAGAACGCCACGACTATCGACCCCAAAAACTACGACGCTTGGATCCTCCTCGGCGAAGCCCTCCAAGGGAGGGGCGAGTACAACCGGTCGCTTGCGGCCTACGACAGCCTCCTCTCCAACATAGCTCCGACGAGCCCCCCATTCTTGGCCTTGGTCCTCATCGACAAGGGCAGCGTCCTTGTGGACATGGGCCGGTATGAAGAGGCGAGGGATCTCTACCAGCAGACGATCGACCTCAACTTCTCCGAAGAATCTCTCGACCAGTACTACCTTGGCCGGGCGGAGCTCGGCAAGGGCGTCTCCCTCCTCCGGTTCGGCGACTATGAGGAGGCCCTGGGGGCCTTCAATCGATCGATAGGGGCTGAGCCCCGGCTGGCAGACGATGCCTGGAGGGGGATCGGAGATGCCCGCATGGGGCTCGGATCCTATGAGGAGGCCCTCCAGGCTTACGATACGGCTCTGGAACTGTATCCTGAGTCCGTAAGCGCAGAACGTGGCCACGCCTGGAAGGGGAGGGGCGACGCCCTGATGGCTCTCGGACGGGAGGAGGACGCACTTTTGGCCTATGAGAACGCCTCTATCGCCTACGATCTCGCCATCGAGAGGCCGGATCAGGCAAGGCAATCGTATCCCCTCAACGGGGAGTTCTGGCAGAATCGGGGGGCTGTTCTGGAGGCTTTGGGTCTTGAGGGGCGGGCCGAGGAGGCCTATGGGAGGGCCAGGGAGCTTGGTTACGGGGGCTGAATCAAGCCAAAAATCCGAACCGTACCAAATTTTTTATACATTTACTGATGGAACAAAGAGGAGTGGGTTTGAGTGATTGGAAAAAACGGAGTGGGGAAGAGATCGTCTATCTTGGAGATTGGGCCTTTGTTTCCCCTCATTCTGGTGGCGCTGGCCGCTTTAAGCCTCTCTGCCGCGGCGGAAGATACCGCAGAGGACTGGGTGGCGAAGGGCCAGGAGCTGATGATGAACGGCTCCCTGGAGGAAGCCATTGCCGCCTACGACCGAGCCATAGATCTCGATCCCGACGATGCGGAGGCCTGGGTCGGCAGGGGCTACGCCCAGAGCAGGCTAGCCTTTCTCGCTGAGGAACCGGCCATGTACAACGAGTCTCTCCTCTCTTTTGAGAGGGCGATCGAGCTGAACCGGTCGTATTCGTCTGCCTGGAGCGGGAAGAGCTATGTTCTCTCGATCATGGAGCGGTACGATGAGGCCATCGAAGCTTACGACGCCTCACTGGAGATGGACCCACAGCAGCCGTGGGTTCTGGTTGGAAAGGCGAACGCGTTGTGGAAGCTTGGACGGCAGAACGAGTCGATGGAGGCCTACGACGCTGCCGTCGATGCTGCATCTGAAGATGTGGAGAAGGCGTTCGTCTGGTTTGAAAGGGCTCACCTCTTCGCCGAGGAGGGCGACTACAACGAGACGATGAAGGCCCTGGAGCGGGCCATCGAGCTGGCCCCTGAAGACAAGAACTTCTGGATCAATGGTGGCGTTCTCCTCTCGGCTCATTTGGGAAGGTACGAAGAGGCTCTCATCTATTTCGATAAGGGCCTTCAGATCGATCCCGAAGACGTCGACGCCTGGTTTTCCAAGGGTTCGGTCCTTCTCACGATGGAACGGTATGACGATGCCTTGACGTCTCTTGATGAGGTCACCGATCTGGACCCGAACCGCTCAGAGGCCTGGTACAAAAAGGGACAGGCTTTGGAGGCCTTGGGCAGGAGTGACGAAGCTGACTTGGCCTTTGAGCGGGCGAGAGAGCTCGGGTTCGAGGTGGCGCCATCGTCGTCATTGGCCCTTAAAAACGTCGTCTCCGTCGGGGAGGACGAGTTCATCGAGATGGCCAACGACGGAGACGAGACGGAGATCTTCGAGGGCTTAATTCTGACCATCGACGGCGCAGAGTCGGTCGTCATTCCCGACTTCACCCTCGATCCCGGTGAAAGGATCAGGTTCCACCTCGGCGAGGGCGAGAGCAACGAGACAGACGTATTTCTGAAGAGCGATCTCGATCTGGACGATATCTCCGGAAATCTGACTTTGAGAGATTCTACTGGAACGCTGGATAAGTTTGCAGCCTACTGGACGCCGGAGAAGACCTCAGAATACTGGATCGAGAAGGGACAGCAGTTACAGAGCGCCGAATCTTATGAAGACGCTCTCGATGCGCTGAATAACGCCACCGATATAGATCCTCAAAGTGCGATGGCCTGGTTCACCAAGGCTCAAATTCTCGGACAAAACCTCGGCAGGTACAACGAGTCTCTTGAAGCCTGTGAGAAAGCCATCGAGATAGAACCTGAAAATCCCGACTCCTGGCAGTTAAGAGGCCTCATCCTCATGAACCTGGGAAGGGACGAGGAGGCCCTGGCGGCCTTCGAGGAGGCGATCGAGCTTGATCCACAGAATGGGTACGCTTGGTATCTGAAAGGCAATTTGCTTCGGTATCTCGGCCGCGATACTGAGGCCGAGGAGGCCTTCGAGAGGGCTGAAGAGCTGGGGTTCACATCGCCTCTTGCGGGCATGATCGCCATCACAGAGATCGTGGCCACCGGCGAGGACGAGCTCATTGAGATCACAAACAACCTCGATGAGGCCAAAGACCTCAAAGGATGGACCCTGGTGGTCGACGAGGATGAAACGAGATCTCTGATCCTTCCCGAACACGTCCTGGAGCCTGGGGAAAATGTCAGGGTCCACTTCGGATCGGGCGAGGAGACCGGGACGGACCTCTTCATGGAGAGCGAGATAGTCCTCAATGATGCCGCCACGAGCGTCACTCTGAGGGACGAGGCCGGAAGGGTTGTCTCGTTTCTGGGGTTTGAAACCCTTCCAGATGGCGGAGTTGCGATGACCAGGGGTAGCGGGTTTGAGGACCGGCCGTCGTAGCCATAACCGGAAATATCGTGGAGCTGAGGGTGTGATATCCGACCTGGCCGCGCCCTCTCGTTCCCTATCGAGGAGGCGAGCCGTGAAACTAGGGTTGATTGTGCTGGCGATGGCGGTCGTGGTTCTGACGAGCACGGCTGGCGCCTACATTTACGAGCGATCCAAGATCGAGGGGGTGGGCTACAGAAGCCACGAGCTGGCGGCGGGGACCGCCGAAGGCGACAGCGGCCAGAAGGTGGTCCGAACGGTCTCGGGGAGCGGCAGGTTCTTCGAGCGGACGGAGTTTGAGCTCGACGGCTGCAGGGGTATCATAAACTATACTCAGGAGGTGGAGTTCGAGTACTTCCCGATAAGCTACCAGACCGGAACCTACGACCAGAAGTGGCAGGATCGGTTCTGCGTCTCCAACTATGATGCGGGGGCGGTGGTCACAGAGCAGTACTCTCAGGCGGAGCATCTGCAGAAGAACACCGATGTGAGAACCAGGTCTAGCGGCTCTGACGTCACGGGCGACCTTGCTTGTGGCATGTGCACTGGAGCCCTGGAGGCGAACTTCAACTCCAACGTCATCGGCGTCGCCCACATCGGCTGGCTCTCCAGGGACCCTAAGGCGAACGAAAAGGGGCGCCACGACGAGTACGGAAGGTCCGTCGAAGACCTGACGGGGGTCTTCTCCATCGAGAAGTTCATCCAGCTCTGGGGGAACGATACCTGCGGGACCGTCAGCGCCGATTGGCTTCCATGCATCTGATAAGTGCCGAACGACCGAGGGACGAAGTCAATTTTATGGCCATCTTTGAATGACAAAAAAAGTGGGGTGGGGAGTGAGATGAAAGGAAAAACCGGATCGTTAGCGGCCGTCAGCAGGCTGCCGAAGATGAGAACAAGCGCCAGGTCCGCTATCGCTCTGATCGCTTTGATTGCGCTCTGCAGCTGCACCCTGGCGCAGGAGAATACGGCAGAGGACTGGTACAGAGAAGGCATCGAGCTGTACCACCAAGAATCTTTTGAAGAGGCGCTCGAAGCGTTCAACCGTTCTCTGGAGATGAATCCGCAGTACTTCGATGCCTGGTTGTACAAGGGCGCAGCCCTCAACATGCTGGCGTTCAAGTTCTACGGACAGAACAGAGTCGAGATATTCGAAGAATCTTTGAACGCTTACGACAGGGCCATAGAGATAAACCCCAACAATGCTTCAGCTTGGGCTTTCAAAGGTCATGCGCTCGATAATATGGCCTGGTCCACTGATGATCCCTCCAGGTTCAACCAGTCCCTCCAGGCCTTCGACAAAGCCCTTGAGTTAGACCCCAAAGATGCAGGTAACTGGCATGGAAAAGGGGTTACGTTGATCCATTTTGCTCAGGACAAAGAGTTCCAGTCTGGCATCAGGACCGAAGAGGTCGAAGGGATGCTCGATGAGGCTCTCGCCAACATTAACAAAGCCATCGAGATAGATCCGGAGACTCCAGGAGCATTGGTGAACAGGGCGAGCCTCCTGGAGACGATGGGCAAACACGATGAGGCCCTCGAAAGCGCCAACTCGACTCAAGATCTGGCCAACATCTGGTACAACAGGGCAACAGTCCTTCGAAACGAGGGAAAGTTCGATGAAGCTCTAGATGCCTACGACAAGGCCATCGAGCTGGACCCCCAGCACCTTGAGGCCAGGATCGATGAAGGTCTCATCTTCCTGGTCATGGGCAAATTCAACGAATCGCTTGCAGCTTTTGATGAGGCCTTGACGATCGATCCCAACAGCTCTTACACATGGATCGAGAAAGGTCTGGTTCTCAGCAGAATGGAGCGGTTCAACGAATCTCTCAAGGCTTACGAAGAGTCCCTCAAGATCGACCCGATCAACCCTTCTGCCCTGGCTGGCAGAGGTTTTGTTCTTAGTCAGATGGGTAGGTATGACGAAGCTGTACAGGTTTTCGATAAGGTCATCGAAATCGATCCAGCTTACTTGAACATCGGAGGGGTTTGGTTTGCCAAGGGAGAAGCACTTGATAAACTGGGCAGGCACGACGAAGCTGTTACAGCTTACGAAAACGCCCTTTCGGCATATGACAGAGAACTGGAAATATATCCCGGCGTGGCCAAATTTTGGGCTGACAAGGGCGAGGCATTGAAGGCTTTGGGTCGTCAGGCCGAGGCGGAGGAGGCCTTCGCTCGGGCCGAGGAGCTGGAACGAGGGAGCTGATCAGCCCATAAAATTTTTTTACCATCATATCTGTATGATAAAATATGGGGTGAATTGACTTGAAAGGAAAAACCAGATTGTCGTCGGGCCTCAGCAGGCCATCGAAGTTGAGCACAGCGGCCAGGCTCGCCATAGTTTTCGCGGCTTTTGCGATGCTCTGCGCCTGTGTTACGGCACAGGAGGATACTTCAGGATACTGGATGAATAAGGCCCAAGAGCTGATGGATAACGAGTCCTATGAAGAAGCCCTGAGGGCGTATGACAGCGCCATAGAGCTCGATCCAGAAGATGCTAGAATCTGGATGGGCAAAGGCGATACCCAATCACGAATGGGTGACTATAACGAATCCCAGAAAACCTACGAAAATGCGTTGGATCTCATCAACGAATCCCTGGAAGCAAACCCGCTGGATGCAGAGGGCTGGTTTGTGAAAGGAGAGCTCCTTGATAGGCTGTATAGGTATGATGAGGCCCTCGAATCTTATAATATGTCGCTGGAGATAGATCCAACGGACAAAGAGGTCTGGTTGAACACGGGCAATACTTTTTCGAAAATAGCTGCATCTCAGACGCAGGGCCCTGAACGCATCAGAGCCTTTGAAGACTCAATCATTGCTTATGGCGAGGCCATCAAGATCGATCCGGATTACGGGAATGCCTGGATGGGGAAGGGCTACTCTCTTTACTACCTGGCCGCGTTCAACAAGAATCTCAGCAAGTACGACGAGTCTCTGAAGGCGTTTGATCGAGCCATCGAGCTGATACCAGACAATGATACAAGGAACCTCGCTTTGGCCTGGTTTGGCAGGGCCGTTGCTCTCTCGGACATAGGCGATGACCTCGAAGATGCTGGTAGGCAAGATGAGGCCAAAGCCAGCCGTGAGGAGGCTTTGGAGTCCTATGACAATGCAATAGAGCTCGATCCAAACTTCACGGGCCTGGAGGCTCAGCTAGATAAAGCCGACATTCTGGCTAGCCTAGGCAGGTATAATGAATCCCTTGATGCGTTCGATAAGCTCATCGAGATTTTGCCTGCCAACGAAACCTTGTATGCTGCCATGGTCCTGGAAGATAAGGGCAACGTTCTCGAAATGATGGGCGATTATGAGGGGGCCATCATTGTGTTCGATAGAGCTCTGGAGCTTGATCCATCCAACATGTATGCCATGCAGGAAAAAGGTGTTGCTCTCCAGTCGCTAGGCCGCATTTCTGAGGCAGAAACCGCTTTTGCTAAGGCTAAAGAGCTGGGGTACGAGGAGTGACACCAGACAAAATTTTTTGTGATCACATCTAGGTGATAAAATGGGGAGTGGGTTGAAGTGAAAGGAAAAATCAGATCGTCTGCGGCCCTCAGCTGGCCGCTGAATTTGAGCGCTGGGATCATGCTCGTCATAGCCTTTGTGGCTCTGGCGCTGCTCTGCGTCCCGTCCATGGCACAGGAAGAGACCGTCGATTACTGGATGGATAGGGCCCAAGAGCTAGTGGTGAACGAGTCCTATGAAGAAGCCTTGAGGGCATATGACAGCGCCATGGAGTTCTATCCAGAGGATGCCAGAATCTGGATGGGCAAAGGCGATACACAAATGCGAATGGGTGACTATGACGAATCCTTGGCGACCTACGAAAATGCGTTAGATCTCATCAACGAATCCCTGGAAGCAAACCCGCTGGATGCAGAGGGCTGGTTTGTGAAAGGTGAGCTCCTTGATAGGTTGTATAGGTATGATGAGGCCCTCGAATCTTATAATACGTCGCTGGAGATAGATCCAACGGACAAAGAGGCCTGGTTCGAGAAGGGCAATGCTCTGTATGCGGCTGCATCTCAGATGCAGGGCCCTGAGCGCATCAAAGCCTTTGAAGACGCGATCATCGCTTATGAAGAGGCCATCAAGATCGATCCGGATTACGGAAATGCCTGGATGAAGAAGGGCTATTCTCTTGACTCCCTGGCAGTATTCAACGAGAATCTCAGCACGTATGATGAGTCTCTGAAAGCGTTTGATCGAGCCATCGAGCTGATAGCGGACAATGATACAAATAACCTCGCTTTGGCCTGGGATGGCAGGGGCATTGCTCTCATGGGCATGGGCAATGCCCTCGAAGATGCCGGTAGGCAAGATGAGGCCAGAGCCAGCCGTGAGGAGGCTTTGGAGTCCTATGAAAGGGCCATAGTGCTTGATCAGAGCTTCACGACGGGATTTGAAGCCCGATTATATAAAGCCGGCGTTCTGGCTGAGCTGGGCAGGTATAATGAATCCATTGATGCATTCGATAAGCTCATTGAGCTCATTGAAACTTCGCCTGCTGACTATACCTTGTTCGCTGCTGTAGTCCTGACAAATAAGGGGATGGTTCTCGAAATGATGGGCGATTATGAGGGGGCCATCATCGCGTTCGATAGAGCTCTGGAGCTTGACCCATCCAACATGTATGTCATGCAGGAAAAAGGTGCTGCCCTTCAGTCGCTAGGCCGCATTTCTGAGGCAGAGGCCGCTTTTGTTAAGGCTAAAGAGCTGGGGTACGAGGCGTGACCCCAGACAAAATTTTTTGTAATCACATCTAGGTGATAAAATGGGGAGTGGGTTGGAGTGAGAGGATATACTGGATCGTTGGCGGCCCTCGGTGGGCTGCCAAAGATGAGAATGAGCGTCAGGTCCGCCATTGCTCTGATCGCTTTGGTGGCATTCTGCAGCTGTACTTTGGCGCAGGAAGAGACCGTCGACTACTGGATGAACAAGGCTCAGGAGCTGTACCAAAACGGCTCCATCGAGGAGGCTATTTCAGCTTACGATGAGGCCCTGAATATCGATCCCGAGAATGAATCGATCCTCATCCGAAAGGCTTACGAACTCATGGTCGTGGGAAAGGTGAGCGAGTCCGCCGAGATCTACGAGAAGGTCCTCGTCCTTCTGGACGAGGATCTCGAAGAAGATCTCGGCGATGCCGACGCCTGGCAGAACAAGGCCCTAGTTCTGAGACGTATGAATAGACCGGAGGAGGCCGATCAGGCTTACGAAAAGGCCCTGGACGCCTACGACCAGAGGATCGAGGCAGACCCAAAGGACGCTGACGCCTGGATGGGCAGGGCCAACATTCTTTTGAACCTCGGCCGGTGGGAAGAAGCTTCCGAGGCCTATAACAAGGTTACGGAGCTGAAACCCCTCGACTACAACGTCTGGTGGAGAAAGGCCGAGGTGATCAGCTACATAGGTGACATGAACGAGTCCGTGGCGGCATATGATAAGGCCATCAGCCTGATACCCGCAAACGACACCGCGGAGCTGGCGCTGGCATATGCTGCCAAGAGCGAAGATCTTGCAGCTGCGGAAAGATGGGAAGACGCTCTGGTGGCGATCGACAGATCCCTGGAGCTGAACCCCAAGAATGGGGTGTGGTGGCACTTCAAGGCCTTCGTTCTGACGGAGCTGGGGAGGAAGGAAGACGCGCTGGCGGCCTTCGATGAGGCGATCAGGCAGAACCCCTATGAAGTCAGCAGCTGGCAGTGGAAGGCGAGCCTCCTCGTCGAGATGGAGAGGTACGACGAGGCCCTGGAGGCCTACGACGAGGCCATCGCGCTGATCCCGGAGAACGACTCGGAAACGCTGGCTGAGGCCTGGCTTTCCAAGGGAACGGCCCTGAACAAGGCTGGAAAACAAGAGGATGCGCCGGAGGCCTTCACAAGGTCGCTTGCGCTTTACGAAAAGGCCATTTTGGAGAATCCAGATAACATCGACCTGTTGCAGATGAAGGGGAGGTCCCTCTACGAGCTCGGCAAGTACAACGAGTCTTTAGAGGTCTACGATCAGATTCTCGAATCCTCTCCAGGCGTCGAGCCTCACATGGTCGATACCAACGCCTGGATCGGAAGAGGCGATGCTCTACTGGCACTGGGCAGAAACGAGGAGGCTCTGGGGGCCTACAACAGGGCCATCGAGCTGAGCCCTCACTGGAGCACTGCCTGGCATGGAAGGGGAGAGGCCCAGAGGGCGCTAGGCCAGGTTTACAACGCCTCCATGTCGCTTCTGGTGGCCGATAAGCTGGGATACGAGATGTGATGATCCCAGCTCGAATTTTATGTTAGTTTTTGAAGGACGAAAAGTGGAGTGGGTGGATGTGAAAAGAAAAACCGTATCAGCAGCAGCCCTTAACGGTCTATCGAAGTTGGGCGTGGTGACCTGGCTTGCCATAATTCTCGGGATTCTGGCTTTGCTCAGCACATCTGTCACAGCTCAAGAGATGACCTCCGAGGACTGGTACAAAAAGGGCCAGGAGATGTACGAGAACGGCTCTTACCAAGAGGCTTTAGAGGCCTATGACGAGGTTCTGAAGATAGATTCACAGAACGCCTCTGCTTGGCACTACAGAGGAATGGCCCTGGTGAGCATGGGCCGTGGAGTTGAAGCTAACCAATCGCTTCAGAAGGCCATAGAGTTACTCGACCAGATGCTCCAGGAGGACCCAAAAGACCCCGAAGCCTTGTGGCTGAGGGCGGAAGGTATGGATCTTTTGGGGGTGAGCGAAGAGGCCCTGGAGGCCTACGGCCGGGTGGAAGAGCTGAACTCGTCCAACGCGATGGCCGCCTGGATAAGGGAGTCTGACATTCTGGCGGCTTTTGGCAGGTACAACCAATCTACAGAGGCGTTCAGCAGAGCCATGGCTTTGTTCTCCGCCAACCAATCCCAGTTACAGTTAGAATGCCAGTGGCAGAGGGAGAACGCCTCTATCTTCACAAAGGCATGGATTATCGACGGCCAAATCCACAGAGTCTCCATCGGAATGTACAATATCTCCTCAGGGTCGTTCGATGAGATCCAGCAGATAAACTCCGACTTCGTAGCAGCTTTGCAGCTCAAAGGCGTCGCAGTTAATTCGGGCAGGCATGGCGGCAACTTCACGGGATCAAGCCTCAACTGGGATATGTACATATTCGGACTGCCCACGATGACGGCTCTGGATAGACCTCCGGCGACCGTGATCATAACCGCAATCAATCCCAAAGGCGACGAGTTCATCGAAGTCACCAACGACATGAAGGAGACCGTCAGCCTCCAGAACTGGAGCTTTGAGATTCTGGGTTCTACAGTGATGCTGCCGCAGCAGTCTATTCTGTCTGGAAAAGCCGTCAGATTTCACCTGGGAAGCGGCCAAGGGAACGAGACGGATCTGTTCTTGGACTGTGATCTAGAGCTGAACGATACGGCGGGAAACGCCACCCTGAGAAACGACTCCGGAGAGAAGGTGTCATCCCTGGATTACAGGACCCGGCTGGACGGCTCGATCGCCACCTCGCTCACCATTTTTGAGCATCCTAGGTCTGACGCAGAAGCGACCGCACAGAACGCAGAAGAACAAAAAATAGGTGGGGGTTGATGTGAAAGGAAAAACCGGATCGTTGGCAATTCTGGGCGGCCTGCTGGCGTCAGAAGCTACCATGAGGTCTGCCCTTGCTCTGATCGCTTTGGCAGCGTTTTGCAGCTGTACTTTGGCGCAGGAGACGACGTCTGAGGACTGGATTGAAAAGGGCGAAGAGCTGCTTTTCAATGGCTCTCTTGAAGAATCGGTTGAGGCCTTCAATAAAGCAATCGACCTTGATCACCAGAACGGCGAAGCTTGGCGGTATAAGGCCCTCATCCTCCGGGATCGGGGGGAGTACGATGAGGCGATCGCGGCCTTCAACAGGGCTATCGAGCTCGACCCCCAGAATACAGAGGTGAAGGTGGAGAAGGCGGGCCTTCTCATAATCATGGGAAGGCAGGCCGAGGCCCTGGCGATCTTCGACGAGCTCACGGCCGAAGTCCCGGAAGACCCCGATGAGAGGTTCTGGCAGAGCAGCGTCTGGCGGAGCAAGGGGAACGTCTTCGCCGAGCAGGGGCTCTGGAACGAGTCCCTCAAGGCATACGATAAGGCGATAGAGCTGGGATCGGGATACGATGACCCCCTCCCCCTGACCTTTTATGGCATCTGGTCCAACAAAGGGCGTGTCCTCAAGGAGCTTGGGAGGTACGAAGAGGCCGTCGAGGCCTGCAACATGGCCCTCAACGCCTACAATGAGACCGCTGGGCTCACAAGCCCGGTCATGATGCTTCTGGGTGGCGAGCCGTGGCTCTGGAAGGCGGAGGCTCTGGAGTCTCTGGGGAGAGGAGATGAGGCCGCTCTGGCTTACGAGCGAGCAGCAGAGGCCTTCGAGCTTGAGACCTCCGCATATCCGGAGATCGCGAAGTTCTGGCTGTTTTTGGCCCGCGCCCAAGAGGGAATGGGAAGGGATGATGAGGCCGCCGCGTCCTACGAGCGGGCGGTCGAGGCCTTCGGGGACGAGATTGATACAAACGCCGAGTCGTCGAACGTCTGGAGGTATCAGTGGATGGGCGAGGCCCTGGAAGCCCTTGGCCGCGATTCCGAGGCAGAGGCGGCGTACGCCAGGGCGAGGGAGCTGGGGTATCGGGGGTGATCCCCAGCTCAAATTTTATAGTAATTTTTGAAGGACGAAAAAGAGGAGTGGGTTGATGTGAACGGAAAAACCGGATCGTTGGCAGTTCTAGGCTGGCTGTTGAATTTGAGCGTAGCGGCCAGGCTCGCCGTAGTCCTGGCAGCTCTGGCGATGTTCTGCGTCTCCGCCATGGCGCAGGAGAGCGCCAAAGTGGACGATCTCTGCCAATCCCAGGGAGAGACTATCAACGTTCCCGGCGACTACGCCGGAATTCAGGCGGCCATCGATGCCGCCAGGCCGGGAGATGTCATCGTGGTAGATGGCGGCGTCTACCGCGAGAACGTAAATGTTACCAAACGGTTGAACTTACGCGGAGTGGGAACGCCCGTTGTGGATGCCGGAGGCAACGGCAGCGTCGTGACCCTCTCTGCAGATGGCATCGTCCTGGATGGTTTCAGCTTGAAGAACGGCGGCATCGAAACGGCACAACCTGCAGGCATAACGGTAAGGTCCAACGACAATGTCATTTTGAATAACACGGTTACTGACAACTGGAATGGCATCTCCCTCGACAATTCAAAAGACAACATCATCAGCGAAAACCACGTTTCGTACAATATGTGGGCTGGAATCGCCCTCGAAAACTCGACCAATAACATCATCGCCAACAATAACGTCAGCTCCAACGCCGGACGTGGACTAATCCAGAGTGGGTTTGCGGGCATTCACCTGTGGAACTCTAGCAATAACACAATCGCTGGCAACGTCGTCAAGGACAATCCCCATTTTGGCATCGAGCTCGATTCATCTGTGGAAAACATCGTCGCAGAGAACAATCTGAGCCACAACCAAGGAAACGGGATTCGCCTCTGGGACTCAGATAACAACGCCATCTCAGACAACGTGGCCGGAGATAATCAGCTATCCGGAATAGAGCTGCAGGACTCCGAAAATAACACCATAACCGGCAACGACGCGAGCGGCAACCGAGGCCGTGGAATCTTTCTGACGAACACCCAAAACAACATCATCTACAACAACTGTTTCGCCGGCAACAACGAGTACGACGCCTACGACGACGGGACGAACCGCTGGGACGACGGCAAGACGGGAAATCACTATGGCGATTTCATCGAAGAATGTGAGGATAAGGACGGGGATGGCGTCTGCGACGATGCATATGAAATTCCCGGCGACGCCAATCTGGACGAACATCCCCTGGTTCTTTGTGATACCCTGATTTTTGAGACGAAGTCCTCCCAGCCCGGCGGTGGGGCAACGCATAGGGTCTGCGCCGAAGGGTGCGATTTTGCCAGCGTCAATGAGGCGATTGAAGCTGCAAAACCTGGTGACCTGATAGAGGTTTGTAGCGGCACTTACCTGGAGACGGTCGACGTCACCAAGCCCGTGATCCTCAGGGGCGTGGATACCGGCGGTGGGATGCCGGTCATCGACGCAAGACAAATGGGCAGCCCCATAAGGCTTTCCGCCGACGGCGTGGTCCTGGAGGGATTTTATGTTACGAACTCCTCCGGCAGCGGAGTGTTCAGCGGACACTATGAAGACGCTGGCATAATGGTGAACTCGGACAGCAACACCATCAGGGGCAACGTCGCCAGCAACAACAGCTATGGCATAATAGTGGCATCCAGCAACAACACCCTTGCATCGAACAACGCCAGCGGTAACCGTGGAGGCATCCTTCTCAATAGTATCAGCCTTTCTGATACCGCGGGCTGGAACGTCTTGGAGGGGAACGTCGCCAACGACAACGTAGTCGGCATAATCATCAGCTTCTCCGGATATAACATTCTCCGAAATAATACCATGTCCGACAACTATCTCAACTTCGGCTATAACGGCTGGAGGGACGACGTTGCAGCCACCAACGATATCAACGCCAGCAACCTCGTAAATGGTCGAAGGATCTACCACCTGGTTAACGTCTCTGGCATGGTTATAGATTCATCCTCCAATGCGGGAACTGTCTACTGCATCGGCTGCCGTAACATCACTGTCAGAGATTCTGTGCTGGAGAAGAACATGGTTGGGGTATTATTCACCAACACCAGCGACTCCAGGATAGAGGATAACGAGATCGTCAACAACACCATAGGTATCGATCTCAACTTCCACTGTAACAACAATTCGATTAAAGGCAACATCGCTAGAAACAACTCCGATACGGGGATCAATGTTTACAGCTCCGATAATAACGTCATCGAAGGAAACGAGATCAGTGAGAGCTGGAAAGGCATCCGCTTGGACTTCTCTACGGGGAACACCATAACAGGCAACGAGATCAGAGACAACGAGAACGCGGGCATGGGCATCACCGGATCCAACGATAACGCCGTCTACCTCAACGACTTCATAAACAACTATAACAACATAGATTCGAGCAACTCTTCAAACAAGTGGAACTCGACGGAACTTCTGACTTACATGTATCGAGGTTCGAGCTTCGCCGGTTACATCGGAAACTTTTGGACCTACTATAAAGGAAGAGACGTAAACAGTGATGGCATAGGGGATATGCCTTACTTGGTCGGGGCCGACAAGGACAGTTATCCGCTGATGGAGCCGATCCAGCAGAGATCGAAAATTTTATAACGCTCTCACCTCTTATATAATTCGATTCAATGGGAGTGGATTTGAATTGAACCAGAAAAACAGATTCAAGAAGGGGAAACCGGATTCGAGATCATGGTCCAAGGCCGCTTTAGTCCTGATGGCGTTGGCTGCTCTCTGCAGCTTTTCGATGGCAGAGGGGGACTCAGCAGGAAACGCTGCAAATCTGTGGATTGATAAAGGAAATGAACTGTTCGAGAATGGATCCTATGAAAATGCCCTCGATGCATTGAATAACGCCACGGATATCGATCCACAGAATGCAATGGCATGGCTTACCAAGGCCAGCATTCTCGGGCCCAAGCTGGGCAGATACGATGAGGCTCTTGAAGCCTGTGACAAGGCCCTCCAGATAAATCCAGATGATGCTGATGCCTGGCGATTGAGGGGCGTCATACTCATGAACCTGGGAAGGCCGGCGGAAGAGGCTCTGGAGGCCTTCGATGAGGCCATCGAGCTTGATCCGCAAAATGGGTTTATGTGGATCGAAAAAGGAAACGTACTGCTCGAGACGGGGTATTATGAAGAGGCCTTCGAAGCCTACGACGAGGCCATCGAGCTTGATCCTGAGAATGGCAGCCTGTGGAAAGGCAGAATTCTCATGGAATTGGGCAGGTTTGAGGATGCTCTCGAATGTTTCAACCGATCCATCGAGACCAATCCAGAATCTGTAGAAGCCTGGTATTGGAAAGCTGCCCCGCTGATCGAGATGGGGATGCTAGATGAGGCCCTTTTCGCCCTTAACAAGTCCATCGAACTCGATCCCGAAGATGCAAACGCATGGTTGGACAAGGGCGGCGTCCTCAGAGCCCTCGGTCGCGAAGATGAAGCAGAAATGGCCATAACCACGGCTGTTGATATTCACGAAAACGCCATCGAGCAAAATCCGAACGATTTCGATGCTTGGTACCGCAAAGGTTTGGCGCATTACACACTGGGTGAGTACGAAGAGGCAGCACTGTCTTTTGACAAGGCCATTGAGCTCGGTGCGGATTTCGGCAGACTCTGGTATTACAAGTGCCTCGCATTGCAGGCCCTCGGCCGCGAGACCGACGCCGCCTTCGCCAGGGCCAGGGAGCTGGGGTACGGTGATATGCCCGCCTTGTCGCTAACCGTCACCAACGTCACCTCGATCGGAGAAGACAAGTTCGTCGAGATGACAAACAACCGGAACAAAACTCTCACCTACGAGAACCTGGCCCTGATCATCGATGAAAATGGGAAGGTCGTCCTTCCAGATTTCACCCTTGAGCCCGGTGAACGGATCAGATTCCACTTTGGCGAGGGCGAAAGCAACGAAAACGACGTCTTCCTCAATGGCGATCTCGCCTTGGATGATGTAGCCGGTAACTTTAGGGTGCGAAATGAAATAACCTTGTCATATGAGGCCACTATCTAGAAATCAAGTCAGAGGTTTTTGAAATCTGGGGGTCCATCTCGGGACCCCAAAACTCCATATGCGGTTTTTTCGAATGTGTCATCTGCGCTAGTTGATAACCGGCTATGATAGAGCCAATCCAACAAAGATAGGATCTAGAATGGGGGTGGGTTTGAATTGAACGAGAAAAACCGAATCAGAACGAGACAACCAGATACGAGAATCTGGGCAAGTTTCATCCTGATCCTTGTGTCGCTATCTTTACCGTGCGCGACTGCTCTGGTGCCGAACGAGACGTCAGATAGCTGGCTGGACGCAGGCCAAGAGCTGAGCGAGAGGGGATATTACGAAGAGGCACTGAGTGCCTATGACAAAGCCATCCAGCTGGGTCCAAGGAACGCCGATGCCTGGCTGGGAAAAGGTGACGTCCTCAAGGCTCTCTTCAAAAACGACTCCGAGCTGTCAGCCCCGCCCGAAGCGGTGGGGTACGACCTTTATTATGCAGACTACTGGTCTTGGAGAGCGACTACTCTGTCCACCATGCGAAGGGTGGAGGATGCCAGCAAAGCCTACGAGGTGGCCGTCGAGCTTTATGATGAAGACCTCCTGGAGAACCCAGAAGATACGGACGCCTGGCTGAACAAGGGCCGGGCCCTCTCCAACCTGGCCTTCATGGCTGACTTTTTCGGTGACGGCGAGAACGGCACAGAGCTGACCGAGGAGGCTCTTTTGGCCTACGACAGGGTCATCGAGCTGGACCCTCAGAGCTCCAGAGCTTGGTCTGCCAAAGGCATGGCCCTGAGCAACGAGAGCAAGCGGCTTGAGGCTTACGACGAGGCCATCAGGCTAGATCCGAATAACGTCGAGGCCTGGACGTACAGGGGATTTGCCCTCGCTAATCTGGCTGATAGAACAAACAACGAGAGCCTCCGCGAAGAGGCGTTGGTCTCTTACGACAGGGCCCTGGAGGTTGAGCCTGACCCCAGGATCTGGATGGACAAGGGTCACCTCCTGATGGAGATGGGCAGGAGCAACGAATCCCTGGAGGCCTTCGAGAGAGCCATAGAGCTGACGGCCGCCAACGAAACGAAGAAGCTGGCATACTTTTGGAGGGTGAAGGCGTCGGCCCTCGACGGGATCGATAGGCCAAAGGAGGCCGCTGACGCCTACAATGAGACCCTCAGACTCTACGAGATGAAACCTGAGGACCCGAACGCCTGGACCAGCAAGGGATACATCTTGCTCGGGATGGGCAGGTACGACGAATCCGCAGCCGCTCTTGACAGAGCCATCGAGCTGATCCCTGATGACGATAGGGAGAAGCTTGCGTTTTTCTGGCTGAAGAAGGCCTTCGCGTTGGAGGCCATGAATCGATCGGCGGAAGCCGAGAACGCTTACGGCAAGGTCATCGAGTTGAATCCGGAGGACCCCCGAGGTTGGCGGGGCCGGGCCAGCAGCTTCCTGAGCCTGGGCAAGAACGAGGAGGCTCTGGCGGCTTACGAGAAGATTATCGATCTGAACCCTACCCAGATGGATCTTTTGAGCGGCGCCTGGGGCGGCAAGGCTCGGGCGCTGAAAGGCCTGGGCAGGTACAACGAGGCCCTGGATGCCTTCGACAAGGTCATCGAGCTGAGCCCAGTGCCCTTCTTCGCCTGGGCAGATAAGGGCGATCTTCTCATGGAGCTGGAGAGGTATGAGGAGGCCCTTTTTGCCTACGAAAAGGCCATAGAGTTCTATCCGCTGGAGAGGACGTTCTGGCAGAAGAAGGGCCTGGCCCTGGAGGCGCTGGGCCGCAGCTCAGAGGCTCAGATCTCGTTTGCCACGGCCGGAAAGCTGGGGTACGAGGAGTGAACCCTGCCGAATTTTTCGATCGTCTCAGAGAAGGTCAGTGAGGTCGAGGGAGCTTGGAGGAGTGCCCTCATTTTTTGGATATTAAGCCAGATATGTCGGGCCATTTGCGGGGAGGCGTCTTGGTTGATGATGAAACCGACCGGTTTATTGCTGACGTTGATGATATCGACCTGCTCGGCCTTTGCGTCTGAAGATCTCTCAGGCAGCTGGTTGATCGACTACGAGTTCGAGGATGGCGACGTCAGCGGGCCGCTGTCCGGATTCAGCGTGGCCTCCATCTCCGAAGCGGACTCCACCCTCAGCGGAAAATCGACCCTCAGAGGTCGAGGCGATGGTTTTCTGATAGGCCTATCGGAAGGGTGCAGCTTCGATCTCGCCATAACATTTCGAAAGGCCCCAAAAATCTTCGTCAGGCTGGCGGGCGGTTTTGCCGGTGACGAGATGCAGGGCAGTTTTTCGGCTTACTCCTCCGATGGAGAGTTCTGGATGGGGAATTTTTCGGCTGTGCGGACCGGCGCCGGAGAGGGGGACGTGAATTATCTTCAGGACGCCGACCTGGTTCCAAAGCCAACGATATTCATAGACCCGGAGGCGATTTGGAGCGAGCAGCAGGGCAAGGAAAATAGGGATGCATTCGAGATCAGCTACTCCAGAGATACGGTCCTCATGTGCAGAAACAAGCCTATGATCTGGCAGTGGTGGCTCTAATGGAGCGACGTTGTCAGGTTCAGACGCGATCTGGACTCATAATAGGGTCGTCTGTTTCGTCTCCTCCCCAGATGAGGTGGCGGCATCCCCACTTCCGAAAAGAAACTCCCCTTCGGGATCGTGTCTCCCGTACCGCCGAAAGGCCAGATCCCGATGCAGGACTGCGTAGCAGTAAACGCAGCCATGAGGGCAGGTGTCGTACTCTCCGATGTCCGCGGACTCGTAGCATCCGCAGTCCGGCCGGTTCCCCTTCAGCCTCGCCCTGATGGGCCGGCCCCCCATCGCGGCCAGTCGGCAGGCGTCGACGCACCGGGCGGCCTGAGCCCCCAAAACAACGTACTTCCGCTGCGAGCAGACCGAGAGGCTCATGCCGTGGGATCCTGCCATATCCACAAGCTTTGCCGCAAGGCCCAGCTTGACCTTGTCGGGCGGGTCTTCCCAAGTGAAGCCGAACTCGCGGGCAGCCTGGTCGAGGTTCCTGGCGGTCTTCTTGTAGATCGTGGCGAAGGATATCACCACCTCGTCGCAGGACCCCTCAAGAGCCCCGGCGAGCCGCTCGAAGTTTTTGAGGTGATATTCCGCGGGCGTCAGAGACGAGAAGAGGATCGGATCGTACCGCCAGACCGCGGCCTTCGGCCCGTACCTCGCGGCGACGGTCCGCAGGTGCCGGACCGACCGGTCGGCGTCGACGACGGTCCGCTCCAGCTCTCGCGGATAACCGGTGATGGTGTACTGGACGGTGAAGGGGCGGCCGAACTGTGCCACCCGCTCAAGCCTGCCCATGAAGGGGCCGAGGTTCTTGGTCCAGAAGACGAAGCCGTCCACGTCCTCCGGCAGGAGGCTGACCCGGCGGACCTGGCGGCGGTTGTAGGGGTTGGCCACCATGCAATATCCGGCTTCGAGCCGTTTTTCAAACCAATGGCCATAGAAGGCCGGGATGTCCGTCTTGTAGCTGGCGGAGATGATCATCTTTCGTCACCCTTCGCGTCAGGCGCCTTTATCCGATCTCTACTTCAATCATCTCATCTTGCAGTCACTGTGGTAGTGGGGGCACCGCTCGTTGGTGCAGACGTTCTCGCGGGTCGAGGCTACAAGCTCCACGTGGAGGAGGTCGAGCCGCTCCTGGAGGTCTGGGGCAAGGTCGCGAAACTCGGGCCCGGCGACGATCTCGCCGATTTTGTCCCTCAGCTCCACGGCCCGCATCCAGTCGCCGTGGAGGGAGGAAAACTCCCGCTCGAAGTCGGAGACGATTTTGCGCCAGGTCAGGGGATCACGCTCCGTATAATGCAAAACGAGATTTCAGGCTCATTGATATACATAATCTGCGATATCTTGAAGCTGTGAGAGGTGGCGATGGCAGATGAGACCCTTCGATAAATGCCCCTTCTCGCGGCGGGGAGCTGGTGGAGAAAGAGGTGGAGAACAGAGAAATGCGCACACTTCCTGACTTTAGCTCATTCAAACAAAAATCAAAAAAGTGTTGTCTGAATTATGCCGTCATCGTGTGCGACTGCATCTTCACTTGAACTAAAGAGAAACTCGCTTTCAGGATCGTGTTCTTTGTATCGCTTCAAAGCGATATTTCGGTTACGAACCGCATAGCAGTAGACACAGCCATGTGGACACGTATCGTATTCTCCAATGTCTGTTGAGGCGTAACACTTGCAGTCTGGGCGATTCCCCTTCAGCTTAGCTCTAATCGGACGTTTTCCAATATCAGAAAGACGTCTCGCGTCCACACATCTGGCCGCCTTGACTCCTGGGGCTAAATACTGACGCTGTGAGCAGATTGTCATCTGCATGCCGTGGTTCTTCGCGATCTTTGCCAGTTCAGCAACTAGACTCAATTTGATCTCGTCAGACGGGTCTTCCCAGTCGAACCCAAACTCATGAGCGGCTTTATCGAGATGTCTCAAAGTTTTTTTGTATAATTGGGCAAAGGATATTACCACCTCATCGGTAGTCCCTTCAAGATCTCTGGCCAATCTATCGAAATTTTTTAGATGAAACTCGATTGGTGTTAAGGATGTGATAAGAATTGGGTCGTAACGCCAGACAGCTACCCTCGGGCCGTAGGTTTCAGCGAGCGTTTTCATATGTTGGATGGAACGCTCAGAATCAACTACATAGGACTCCAGAGCTCTATGATAGGCGGTAATAGTATACAGAACAGTAAAAGGACGACCAAATTGGTTCACAGTCTCCAGCCGTTTTATGAAAGGTCCGAGATTTTTTGTCCAGAATACGAAACCATCCACGTCCTCTCTTCTTAGACTAATTCGGCTAACTTGATGTTTGTTGTAAGGATTGACCATTTTGCAGTATCCTGCATCGAGACGATTAATAAACCACTCCCCGTAGAAGGCTGGAATATCCGTTTTGTAACTGGCTGATATGATCATTATTATTCCTTGGTACCTACTACCCAAAAAGCGTTCCAAGTTGTTCTTGGACTCCTGCCGACATCAATATAAATTTGACCCAGATCTGTTTTCTGTTCGTCAGGGCTCATATAATGTCGAAAAACCTTCGTGTCATGAAAACCGGATAAATTAATCCCAGATTTTTCTGCTATACCTTCAACATTATCTTTCCACTTTTGACCCCAACGATCAATAAACAGAAATTTTGACCCCTCAGGTGCCTGGGCTGACATTTTAGTTATAAAATCCTGTAATTCATTATGATAATCAAAAACTTCCGATACGATATATGAAAAAACATAAATATCTTTATCGAATACAGCGCCCCAATTCCCAAAGTGTTTCGTATTTGTGACGTCGATCGAACACGAATTCCCTGAAGTTATTAGTGGCCAATTAGTTTTTCTTGATCCGAAGCTGTTTTTGAATCTTGAATTGATTTCCCTTTGTATCGAGTACCAACTATCCATCCATTCATTGACTTGATCTAGCAGCAAAAAATTAAGTGAGGTTTGGTCTTTAATTCGACCTATTCTTACTCTAGTTTCAATTCTTTTGGCTAAACCAAGTAATTCAGTACCTGGTCCACCACCAAAAGCACAAATTCCAACTTCACCATTTTCACTTTGGATTTTATCCATGTAATCTTCCAATTCGGTGTCCCATTCAAAAACAAATTCTAACAAATTGGCATTTGCTGGGACTATTCCATATAGATATGCAATCCGACAAAGTGGATCTTTATAATTTATATTCGGCTGACGACCTGACTTCCATTCGTCAGAATTTTTGATGAGATAACTTACAACTTCGGAATACGCTTCCTCAAGACTAATTCCACGTATATCTGCTATGCTTTTTATGCTCGTGTTAATTACGTCACGCACAATATCAAAATACTTAATTGAAGCCATTTTAGCGATTATTTCATTATGCTTATACTAATAGGTTCTGGTCAATTCGGAATAAAATTGTGCCGTTTGTGTTGACCATCCAAATCTGTAAAACATGAGTGAATCTACCCTCACACCCTCGCATCCACCCTCAGCCCCAAAACCTCTCTCGCCCCGCCGTACACGTCCTCCGCGATCAGAGCGCACCCCAGGGCCGCATCGCAGCTTGCGAGCGGCAAAACCTCGCGCCCCAATAGCTCCGATACCCTGCCCGCGATCCGGGAGGCTGGGTCGCCCGCCAGGTACAGCGCCGGAGTGGGGGACCCAAGATCCCGGAGGAGGACGCCCATGGCAGCGAGCTCCATGGCGGCATAGAGGGCGAGAGCCTCGAAGGCCGCCTCCTTCTCTCCTTCCGTGCAGCTCTTGAGGGTGAGGCCTCGCTTTCGGAGGATTCCGCCCCGGGTGAAGGCCTCGTTGGCGGTCATCATTCCAGCGTCAACTTTTCGGATCGCGGCGACGTCGAGAGGCCCGTGCAGAAGGCCGGGGGCGAATATGGGGGCGTCGATGGCCCCGGCTATGCGCCCAGCGGCGACGCCGATGGTGACGACGTTGGAGCTGGCGTCCGAGATTATGAAGTCCCTTTTGCCGTCTTTGAAGACCTTGTAGGCGAGGCCCACCTTCTCGGGGCTCGCGCCGTGGGAGAAGACCTTCATCCGGGGGTCGACATCGGACCGGTCGTGACTCCCCGGCAGGAGGATCGCGGGCCATCCCGATCCCCGGACGGCGTCGAAGACCTTCGTCCCGCCGCCGACGTGAAGGCCGGCCCCTTCCTGGCTTATTACGCCCCGGTTCTCGGCGTCTTCGATTTTGACGATCTCGGTGAGGCCGTCGCCCATGGAGTAACAGAGGGCGAGAAGCTCGACCTTCTCGGCGCCGCTGGCACCCGTGCCGGTGTCCAGGTCGAACGCCTCCCTGATCCGATCCGTGATCTCCGAGGGGGCGAGCCCTCCCGCCTCCGCCCTCGGGATAACGTAGCACTTGCCGTCGGAGTTTGCAAACCTTATCGCCCTCGTCCCATGATCTACGCCGAGAAACATCTCTAGACAGCCTCCTCCGCTTCCGTCTCCATCTCTTCGTCCACGATCTTCACGATCTCCTTCGCCAGCCTCAGGCTGTCTCTCTCGTCCTTCATGACGGTGTCGAGCCTGACCGAGGGGCCCAGGTAGTCGCTTTCGGGGCTCACCACCATCAGGTCCACGCACCCCAAAAGATCTGCGACCCCCTGATCTGTTACGGGAAATCCCCAGGCCCGCATGAACTTGGCGGCAGGGCCGCTCAAGGGCTTTCCGCCGACGAGAGGGCTTATGGCGACGACCCGGCTTTTCCTCTTCCTATCCCTCTCGCCTTCTATCTCCTTTTTTCCTTTCCCGCTCATCTTCTCCAATTGATCCCGAACGCCCCTCAACGCCAGGATCGGCCCGATGCTGGATACAGGGTTGCTCGGCCCGATGAGGACTGGCTCGTTGTCCCTCTCCGCCCTCTCCAGGGCTTTCAGGAATTCTAGGCTCGGGAGGGCATCTTCGATCCCCCGGAATCGGACGGCTTTGACCTCCGGTTGGCCTCCCCGACCGACCCAAAACTCCTGAAGGTGCATCTCTCCCTCGGGGGTCGATACCATGGTGGATACTTGGTCGTCTGTCATCGGAATGACCTTTCCAGCGATCTTCAGAGCCCCGCACAGCTTTTCTGTCGCTTGGCTGAGGGTGAGACCCTTTCTGAGAAGGTCGGATCGGAAAATGTGAATGGCACGGTCCCGGTCCCCGAGGGCGAGGAGTTCTCGATGGCCGAGGCCGCTCAGAAAGTCGTGGGTTTCAAAAGAGTCGTTCTCGATCCCCCACCATTTATTTCGGTCGATCATCCCCGCCAGGGTGTAGAGGACAGTATCCAGGTCCGGGGATACGAGGTTTCCCGAGACCCAGAGGTCGTCAGCGGTGTTGGCGACGACCGTGAGATCCGTTGGGTCGAGGACCTTCGCCAGCCCCACCAAAAGCTTCGGCGTCCCGGTCCCGCCGCTGAGGACTATCAGCTTATCCGCCTCCCTGAGCCGCTGCCGCTCGCCGGGTCAGGCGGCGGAGTCGAGGATGATCATCCCCGTCTTGAGATCCTCGCACTCTTCTGGTGTCAGCTTGGCGGAGACGGCCTTCTCGGATACTATAGCGCTGTTTCCCAGGGGGTCTTCCAGAATTATGGTGAGGGGGCCGACGCCATTCATAGCCTGCTCGATCCGCTCGAGGATGCATTCTCCCCGGAGCGCGTTCTCCTCGACCCCGGCGTCCCGAGCAGACTTGGTGGCGAAGGCGACGATCCCTTTCACCTTCTGAAGGACGCCCTCGACGTTGGATATGTAGGCATCGGAGGCGGGACCCGGCTCGACGTCGATTCCCAGCTCCGGGAGCCTGATCGTCCCGCTGGTAGACCTGATCACCCTCGCGTTCAGGTCCTCGGGCTCCTCGATGGTGATGGTGTACCTGACCGGCTCGCCCTGGTTGAGAAGGATTGTATCTGAGATCCTGAAACCGCAAGATTCGCATACCCCGGCGATGACCATCGCCTCGCCGAAGTGGGGGATATCTTTCGTCTCCCAGTCGAAGGTGATCTCGGCGTTGCAGATGGGGCAGCTGGAGGTCGTGACGGCCTTCAATCCCCGTCCCCCAGAATGTTCTCCCGATCTATCCTCATCCTCTTGGGAACGACTATCACCAGGTTGTCGCCGAGCCCTGCTATGTCGCCTTTTATATCCAGGACGGCAGCCTTCAGCTCGCCGATCGCCTCGTCCAGAAGGTCCTTCTCCCGTCTCAGGGGAGATATGTCCACCAGGACCAGGTTTCCCCTCTGAACCTCCATCTTTATCTCGGGCAGAACCTCAAGGTCGTTCAGCTCCGCCATCCTCACCAGAATCTCCGAGGGGGACCCGGCGGAGACCTCCTCGAACTGCCCCAGGTCTATGTTAACGTAATCCTCGTCGCCAGACCTGCCCATCAACTTGTCCAAGATGCCCATATCTCGCCCTCTGCAAAGAGGTATGATACTCCTCGATTATGATATCTATCTTAGCATATCTATCTTGATATATCTAATTTCACACCTCTTGATATATCTAGATCTCACGCCTCGGCGTTCAAAAGCCCAAGCCCGGCCCCGCCCATCAGCAGCATGAAGGCCAGAACCGCGAGGACGAACCCCGCTGGCCGAAGGGGCTCGGGCGCCGCCATCTGCACAATGATCATGAGCGCGATCATCAGAAAGACGAGTCCGCAGCTTATGCCTATCTCCAGGGACTTTTTGCTCATACCGCACCAGCTCTGCTGTGATCTGAGATATTATTTGCGATGCCGACCCACCACAATCCGACCGTCCACCGCCTTAAGGTCTATCCCGCCTTCGGAGGCCGTCGGGCCCCGCCAGCCGTTCTACAAGCGATCGGGTCATCTCGCCGCACCATTCGAGGTCTATGTACCGGGGGTAGACAGGGAGTCTCTCCCTCAGCTCAAAGGACGCGAGCCGAGATTCGAGTTCTTCCAGGGTGGGCCACCTTCTATCCGGGTTAATCCAGTCCGGCGTCACGGGGCTGATACCTCCCAGGTCTTCGGCTCCGGCCTCCACCAGCGGGAGGGGATCGACGAGGTTCGGAGGAAACTGGACGGCGACCGAGGGCGGCAGGATGGACCTTGCCATCCTCACCGTCTCCGCGAGGGTCTCCGGACCGGGGGGGGTGAGATGGGACATGGCGGTCTCGGACTTTGGGTCGAAGGGCTGGACGATCACCTCCTGGATGTGGCCATAAGTCTCGTGAAGATCTTTAAGAGCCCGAAGGGATCGTACCCTGTCATCTCCCGTCTCTCCGATGCCGACCAAAATTCCGGTGGTGAAGGGTATCTTCAGCTCTCCTGCGGCAGCGATGGCCGCAAGCCTCAGGTCGGGCCTTTTTCCGGGGGAGGATCGGTGAGCCTCCACCTCGGCCGTCGTCTCGAGCATCAGGCCCATGCTGGCGTTGTAGGGAGCAAGCCTTCTCATATCCTCTTTTGATAGGAGGCCAGCGTTGGTGTGGGGGAGAAGGTCTCGCTCCAGGGCCAGCTCCGAGAGTTCGATCAGGTAGTCGATGAGGCCGTCTTTCCCAGTATTTTTGAGAAGATCGCCAAAGCCGGAGACCTCCCAGGGCGCCTCTCCGAGGGAGAAGAGGGCTTCGGTGCATCCCGCCATCGCCCCCCGGTCCAGGAGCTCGGTCGCCTCCTTTCGGCTGATGATCTTTCCCTCGTCCCGCCGAAAGACGCAGTAAAGGCACCGATTCCTGCAGACGTCGGTGACGGGTATGAAGACGTTCCGGGAGTAGGTGAGAAACTTTCTCATAATCGGGACCTTTGATCGCAGAAAAGCGATCCGAAAAATTGAGATGGGTGGTGGCGAGACGCCTTCAGCGCCTCAGCTCCACCAGCTTCAGCTTGAATCCTTGCTCGCACTCCTCGGGAGCCTCGCCCACCACCTCGACGATGGTGCACCGGTCGCCCGACTTCAGGCCAACGGGGTGGCAGAGCTCGTACATGGTGCAGTCGTACAAGTCGCATTTTGGGGGCTCCAGGACGGTCTTGGACCCGGCGAAGGCTTTCCTGGCGTCGATGGCGGCGATGATGGGGCTTTCTGTCACCTCCACCGCCCGGACTCCCGCCTCGTGGATGGGGCATTCGTGGACCAGCTCCCCACGAATCCCCAGGATCCTGTACCTCCTCCCCGACTCGAGGTTGGTGCAGGTGTTCCTGAGCTTGCAGGTCTCGCATTCCGGCGAAGGGGCGTTGAATATGAACTCCATCCCTATCGTTGCGAGCTTGGTTCCTATCAGGGTGATTTGTGTAGCTGCTTCGGACATGGTTTTCGCCTCATATATGATAATTATATTATTTTTGTCTTTTTGGCGGCCGCCGTAGCGGCCTCTCTGGTGAGGCCCGAGCCGAGGATTGTGTATCGCTCGGGACGGATCGTGTGGGCGGAGGTTAAGGCCTCGATCACCGTCTCTTCGTCGAGGCCGATCTCGGAGGCGGAGGTGGGCGCCCCCACCTTCTGGAGGGCGTCTCGGATCATCTTCCAGTCGCCGCCGTGAAGGTACATCATGACGATGGTGCCAAGGCCGCAGAGCTCGCCGTGGAGGGCTTTTCCGGGAGCTATTTTGTTGATGGCGTGGGCGAACTTGTGCTCTGAGCCGCTGGCGGGGCGGGAGGAGCCTGCGATGCTCATGGCGACGCCGCTGGATATCAGGGCCTTGACGACGATCCTCGCCGACTCTTCGAGCCCGGGCTTCAGGTCTGGGGCGGTCTCGACGATCATCCTCGCCGTCATCTCCGAGAGGGCGGAGGCGTACTCGCTGTACTCCTCGCCCCGGAGCCGATGGGCGAGCTTCCAGTCCCTTATGGCGGTGTAGTTCGAGATGATGTCGCCGCATCCGGCGGCGAGGAGCCTTTCGGGGGCCTTGGAGATTATGGCGGTGTCGGCTATGATCCCCAGGGGGGCCTGGGCCGAGACCGAGGTCGTCTCGCCGTCGATGGTGAGGGAGGCCTGGGCCGAGCATATGCCGTCGTGGGATGCGGCGGTGGGGATGGAGACGAAGTGGACCCCCGCCCTGACCGAGGCGAGCTTGGCGACGTCTATCGACCTTCCTCCGCCGACGCCTATGAGAAAGCCCGCCTTCATCTCCGAGGCAAGCCGTTCAGCCCTCTCCACCTCTTCAATTTTTGAATATTTCGTGATCATCAGGCCTGTTTCAAAGCCGCGATCTTCCATCCGCTGAGAGATCTCTCCTCCCACCAGCGCGCCGGTGGTGGGGCCCGTTACGATGAGGGAACTGCCCTTCAGTTTGAGGTCTTTGCAGACGTCGGCCACCTCCGACGCGACGCCGCTACCGACCACCACCAGTCGCGGAAGCTCCATCCATTTGGATCTGCTCAACGGTCTCACCAGCCAAGACAAATTTCGTACCTCTACGAATATAAACGCTCCCTCGGACGCCCTGACGACGGGCCCGAGCCAGGCCGGGGCGATTACAAAACAGACAAAATATAGTATTAACTAAAAACTCGGGGCTCAATCATTTCGCAGGCTCTTCAGGTCCTTGAGGATCCTCTCCCGGTACCTGTTCACCTCGGAGCTGGTCCTGATCCGGGGCCGAGGGATCCCTATGTCGAGGATCTCGCAGATCTGGCCGGGGCGGGCGGACATGATCACCACCTGGTCGGCGAGGTAGATCGCCTCGTCGACGCTGTGAGTGACGAAGACGACGGTCTTCTGCTGCTCCTGCCAGATCCGCAGAAGCTCCGCCTGCATGACGTTTCGGGTCTGGGCGTCGAGGGCCCCGAAGGGCTCGTCCATGAAGAGCGCCCGGGGGTTGTTCACCAGGGCCCGCACGATCGCGACCCTCTGCTTCATCCCCCCCGAAAGCTCGTGGGGGTAGCTGTTCTCAAAGCCCTCGAGGCCGACGGCCTTCAGGTACCTTCGGGCCTTCTCGTACCGCTCCTCCTTTGAGACGCCCTGGAGCTCCAGGCCGAAGGCGACGTTGTCGAGGATCGTCCTCCAGGGGAAGAGGGAGTACTCCTGAAATACCATCCCCCTCTGGGGCCCTGGACCCTCGATCGGCTCGCCGTCGAGGAGGACCTCACCGCTGGTGGGCCTCTCGAGCCCCGCCATGATCCGGAGGAGGGTCGTCTTGCCGCAGCCCGAGGGGCCCAGGAGACACATGAACTCCTTGTCTCCCACCGAGAGGTTGACGTCGTGGAGGGCCTCAAAGGTCTTCCCCTTCACCGAGAAGCTCTTCGATAGGCCCTTTATCTGCAGCAGAGCGGTCATAATGGTGCAAAGTTGGGTGACGGAGTTATAGGCTTTTCTGTCGGGGGCCGGTCAGGGCCACCATCGGCCCACGTCCTGGATGGCGCGGGCGGTCTCCTTCAGGGCTTCTTGGCCGCCGAGGGCGAGGATCGATATCCAAAAAATGATTGATGCTATCAGATCGCCGCCGCCTTAGTCGTCCTGGTTTGTAGGACGGTCCCCAAACACGTTGCACTGTGAACCGCATAATATCGTGTTAAAATATGTGAACACAGCAACGTTTTGTCTGTTATATACTCATCCCCGCAGCAGAGCTGCGGGGAAAAGTATATATGTCAACATTTGTATGTTGACATATGCTCTTTCCAGCAGGAGGAAAACAGTTTGAATTCTGGGTTCTGAGCCGAAACGGGCTTCCAAACATCAATATTGCAAAGCATTTCGGAGTCTCCAGGCAGGCAGTCTCGCGAGCCCTCCTTAGTATGGATAAACGTATAGAAGAGACTCTGCTTGAGATGGCCAAGGCAAACAGGATAGAGGTGGAGAAACTGGACTCAAAGAAAGGAATTCTCTTTGGGAGATCGATTCCTTTCAAAGCCAACGCAATAATCTTTGTCTCGTCAAAGCATGGAATGCAGGTCTGGTATGAGCATGAAGGAGAATGCGGGTCATGCGACCGGTACAGGGAATGTATAGAACTTCTCTGGGATTTTGCAAAAGAAATGCAGCTTAAACTCCTGAGTACGGAAGATCCTACAAAGATTGCGGATGAATTGTTTGGTAAATTGAAAGAACTGGTGGAATAGGTCTGGTTTAAAACAGGTGAAATTGGAGGAAGGATAAACGATGGATGTATTCATAAAGGGCATAAGGAAACTGATGGGATGGTGTCCTAATGCTAAAGCACTTGAAACCGGATCTCGGATTGATCCTGTTATTTTCGAAGTATCAGGTCTATCCGGGGGAGAAAAAAGTGATCGATCAGGAGAAAGCTACATGAAAAGAATTGGATTGCTGTTTACAAGTATAGGTTCTTTAGTTGCGGTATCGTCACTTGCTCTGAATTTAGAGGATGACATATCATCACTTATGGTAGGAATAGGGACGATATTATTTTTAATTGGCGTTTACCTTCAGTTTTTTTCAAAGCCAGCGCAATAATATCGATTTTATGTCCATCCCCGCAGCAGAGCTGCGGGGTATTGGTATGAAAATAGATCCACACGACCGCCTATTTTCATTAGCATGGGTGGCCCTGTGGGCCATGAACGTTTCGTTAAAACATGAACCCTTCGACGAGGTGAGGGGATTTGCGCGAGGACCTGGGAACCATCCACGGCGAGCGGACGGAGAGGATGGAAAGAGACATTGCCGCGATAAAGGCCAAGATCGACCTATCCTGAAACGAAACGGAAAGCGGCAGCGTCCCTACTTTCCAGGGGCCCATCCACTCCCGCGATATTCGTCTACTTCTCCTCGCTCTTCTCGAACTGCTGCTGAACGTCGCACCCGAGCTTCCCGATAGCGTCCGACCTGCACTGCCTGCAGTGCCTCATCTGCTTCATTATCTTGGCAAGATCGTCCTGGACCGCCTTCTTCTGGGCAGGCGTTGGTGGGGAGAGGTGCGAGAACCTATACTGGGGGATCAGGGGCATCACGTTCTGGATGTAAACCCCGAGCTTCTTGACGGTCTTTGCGATCTCGACGACGTGATCGTCGTTTATCGTGGGGATGAGGACGGTGTTCACCTTGACTATCATCTTCCTCTTCACCGCCTCCTCAAGCCCCCTCAGCTGGTGGTCGAGGAGGATCTCGGCGGCCTCGAGGCCCTTGTACATCTTCCCCTCGTAGAATACGTGCTCGTAGATCTCCTTTCCAATATTCGGGTCTACGGCGTTCAGGGTTACGGTAACGTTGCTCACGCCGAGGCTGTCAAGCCGGTCTATGGTGTCGGGGAGGAGGAGGCCGTTGGTGCTGACGCAGAGGATCAGGTGCGGGTACTTCTCTCCCACGAGCCCGAAGGTCTCGAAAGTCGGCTCGTTGAAGAGGGGCTCGCCGGGGCCTGCCACCGCCACCACCTTGATGTAGTGAAGCTTCTCCATCACCTCGTCAACCCGCTGAAGAGCTTCGGCAGGGGTGAGGACCTGGCTTGTGACCCCCGGCCGGGTCTCGTTGACGCAGTCGAAGTCCCTGATGCAGTAGTTGCACTGGATGTTGCACTTTGGTGCGACGGCGAGGTGCATCCTGCCGAACCGGTGGCAGGCCTTCTCGCTGAAGCAGGGATGCTCCTGGATCTTCCTCAGCTGCTCCGGGTCCCAGGGCACCTCCTGGTCGCCGACCTTGGCGGTGGGATAGGCATTCTCGCTCATGATCATGAACTCCAGAGATCTCTTCGGCATTTCTTCTCTAAAAGGCTATCCCAAATTGTACAGCTCCAGGAGCCAAAAATCTTATCCAGCAGGGAGACGTGGGCTCTTTCATGTCCAAGAAAGAGGGGCGAGTGGTGATCTGGCCCGCCTACATCGACGCCGAGAGGTCGAGGAGCGATGGGAGGCAGATATCAAAGCGCGACGCCATCGAGAAGCCCACCGTCGACGAGATCATGGTGGCTGCCATGGAGATGGGCCTCGCGCCTGAGGCTGAAAGGGATAAGCACTATCCAAAGGAATGGTGGGAAAAGCCCGGCAGGGTCACGGTCCCAAAGAAAGGGCCGAAGACGGCCCTCGTAAAAGAGATCGCTAGCAGGATCAAAAGAAGACGCGGCTGATTCTGGCGGAGCGCCAAGATCAGAAGATCGAAGGGCGTCAAGGGATTTATCAGTCGAGTCCCTATCCAGAAAGCGCCGCCGGGCCGAAGGTCAGCGGTCCTGGGCGGTCTCCACCTCTTCCACGATCTCTTTACCGGCCACGACCTCGTCGATGCTGTGGATCACACCTCCGAAGTCCGATATCACAGACTCCACGGCCAGGTAATCGATCTTATCTCCTTTGATGGTGATCTTGATCGTCTCAGTCTGCTGGTCAACTTCAGATAGGCTCAGATTCACCCCGGTTATTCCGCCGAGCTTGCTCAGAGCCTCGGCAAGCTCCAAAATTGTGGGTACATGCGGCTTCAATACGTCCAATACCAAACGTCTGATCGCTGTGGTCATCGAAAACTCCTGGTTAGGCCTTGGGCTGGTTTTGTTGAAGGCAATACTTAATAATGTTTGTGATTCAGGCCACTTCATGATCGACCTTCACACTCACACCGTCTTCAGCGATGGCGAACTGATCCCCAGCGAGCTGGTTCGCAGGGCCGAGATGAAGGGGTGCCGGGCCCTCGGGATCACCGATCACGTCGACTTCACCAACGTCGAGCTCGTCATCCGCCAGGTCTCGAAAGTCAAGGAGCTGGAGGACGTCCTGGATATGAGGATCCTCACCGGCGTCGAGCTGACCCACGTCCCCCCGGCAAAGATGGGGAAGCTGGCGACTCTCGCCCGAAGGCTCGGAGCCGACCTAATCGTCGTCCACGGCGAGACGCCCGTCGAGCCCGTGGCCCCCGGGACGAACCGGATGGCCCTTGAGATCGAAGCCGACATCCTCGCCCACCCTGGCTTTCTCACCCCCGAGGAGGCGGATCTGGCTAGAGATAACAACGTCTGCCTTGAGCTGACCGCCCGGCTCGGGCACAACATCACCAACGGCCACGTGGCGAGGCTCGCCCTGGAGTCGGACGCGAAGATGGTCGTCGACACCGACGCCCACGCCCCCGACGACCTGATCGACCGCGAGAGGGCGATTGAGATCGCCAGGGGCGCAGGCCTATCCCTGGAGCGGGCGACGGCCGTGGTCGACAAGCACGCCATAATCGACATCGACCTATGACGACGACCTGACGAAGAGATGGTACCTTGGACGTGGTGGCGGTCGACATCTCTGGCAGGCACTCTGTAGGCGGAAAGTACATCATGGTCTCCGCCTCGGTGCTGGCAAAGATATCCCCGGAGGGGATCGAGAGGACGAGGCGGATCAGGCTCGTTCCCCTGGTGGCGGAGTCGGTGGAGATGGAGGTGGTGATAAAGCTGATCGAGGACTCGGTCCGGGGCCTGCCCGGCGTCGTTTTGGCCGAGAAGGGCGACCTCTACAACCTGGAGCGGTGGCGGGTCGAGAGCATCCTGGGCCGGGAGTTCAAGTACCCCGAGTCCCTCGGAGAGAGGAGGGCGATCGAGCTTGCCCACCACGCTTCCTTTGCGGGCCGAAAGCTGGTCCTGAGGCTGATGGAGGAAGGGCTCGGCGTGGGGGAGTTGAAGACGACGACTGGAGGGGCATGAAGGAGGAGAAGACGGCGGTGCTCCTCTTCCGGGAGGACCCGAGGGATGAGCCCCATCCCGAGAAGATGGCGGAGCTTCGGGGCCTCGCCGAGTCGGCGGGCTACAAGGTCCTCGCCGAGATAGTCCAGAGAAGAGGCAGGGACAGGAGGTTTCAGCTCGGACGGGGCAAGGTCGCCGAGGCGGCCTCTCTCTCGCCCGAGAAGCTGATATTTCAAAACCCGCTCAGCCCCGGTCAGATGTTCAACATCACAAAGGAGTTTGAGGTCCAGGCTATAGACCGGTTCAACCTGATACTGGAGATCTTCGCCTCCAGGGCCTCTTCGAGAGAGGCGAAGCTCCAGGTGGAGCTCGCCCGCCTCTCCTACGAGGCGCCCTTCGTCCGGACGATCGAGTCCCTCAAAAAGCTTAGCGAGCGGCCCGGCTACCGGGGGTCGGGAAGCTACGACGTCTCGATGTACCGGGACATCAAGGGGAGGATGGCCAAGATCAGGGCCGAGCTGAAGGCTGTGGAGGAGACGGGGGAGAGGAGGCGGGAGAGGAGGCGGGAGCTCGGCTTCGACCTTGTGGCCCTCGCCGGCTACACCAACGCCGGAAAGAGCACCCTCTTCAATCGCCTGGCAGAGGAGAGGGTATCGGCGAAAGACCAGCCCTTCACCACCCTCTCCCCCACCACGAGGGCTGTGGCCGCGAAAGAGCGAAAGTTTCTCCTCACCGACACCGTCGGTTTCATCGACGATCTCCCTCTCTTTCTGATCAAGGCCTTCCGGTCGACCCTCGCCGAGATTGTCGAGGCGGACCTGGTCCTTCTGGTGGTGGACCTCTCCGATCCGCCCGATGTTCTGAGAGATAAGCTCGCCTCCTGCCACCAGACCCTCTGGGACTGCGGCTGCTACGCTCCCATAGTCTCGGTCCTGAACAAGGTGGACAGGATCGGTCCCGAGGACGCAAAAGAGAGGTCCGAGCTAATCCGGGACCTGGCGCCCAGCCCCGTCCTCATCTCTGCCCAGGAGGGGCGCGGCCTTGACGGTCTCATCGATCTGATCGCCGAGAAGCTTCCGACCATGGAGGAGTTCAAAGTCCTTCTGCCATCGTCGGAGGAGGGGATGGGACAGCTATCGCGGCTCTACGAGGTCGCAGAGCCGATAGAGGTGACTTATGGTGAGGAGATCGAGGTTCTCCTGAAGGGAAGGCGCGAGATCGTGGCCCGGGCCCTGAAGGGCGCGGAAAGGCCGGATCAGCTGCCTCTGGCGGAGGGGTGAACGAATTGGCCGATCTCATCAGGGAGAGGTTCAGGCTCAAGGAGACGATCGTCACCATCACGGCCCAGAAGCAGGATCAGATCGAGGCGGCCAAAGAGGTGATAAAAGTCCAGCGCGCCCTTCTTGAGGAGTTCATAAGAGAGGACCCATTCTTCGTCCTGACCCTGGAGCCCTACGACCGTGCCATCGAGAAAGCGCCTCAGATCGTCAGGGATATGGTGAGGGCGGGGGCGGCTGTCGGGATCGGTCCCATGAGCAGCGTCGCCGGGACGATCGCCCGCTTCGCCCTGGAGGCGATGATCAGGGCCGGAGCTTCCTGCGCCATCGTCGACAACGGCGGTGACGTCGCCCTCGTCGCTGACCGGCCCGTCCTGATGGGGATCTACGCCGGATCTTCGCCCCTCAAAAACCTGGCCTTTGAGATTCCGCCTCGGGCTGCGCCCATCGGCATCTGCACCAGCAGCGGGACCGTCGGCCCCTCCATCAGCTTCGGGTACGCCGACGCGGCCGTCGTCGTCTCCGAGGACGTCTCTCTTGCTGACGCCGCGGCCACAGCCCTCGGAAACGCCGTCGGGGTGGATTCGCCCCTGTCAGAGGCCTTTGACGCCGTCGGCAAACCAGGGATCTCTGGCGCCATGGTGATCAGGGGCAAGGAGATGGCGCTCTGGGGCGATCTTCCCCCGCTCAAAAGGGCGAACCTCAGGCCTGACCTGATCACGCGGGCGTAAAGGGCGAAGTTTTGGTGGAGGCCCCCCCCTTTCGCTCCTGGCAGGTCCAAGAGATGAGGGGGGCGGATCTTCGCTCTAGTAAAATCGCATCTTAGACGACGCGGACCACCACCAGATGCCACTCCGTTCCGTGCAGTCCCACCGTCGCCCAACAGGCTCTCTTGACCACGGGATCTTTTAGACCGGGGCCCAAGAACTCGTAAGATCCATTGCCCGAATTCTCTGAGGCGATCCTCTCCCCCAGCGCGAGAAGCTGGACGTAAGGCTTGTAAAGCGGGTCGGAAAATAGGTTTCTTCCCACCTCATTGGGGTCCGGGTCGTAGAGGATCAGCCCGTCGGTCGCCATCGCCCAGGCCGTGACCCCTTGGTCCTGGCTCTCTTCTTCCAGCACCGGCTCCAACTCCATCGCTGAGGAGAAGAGGAGGTCCGGCCTGAAGAGGGCGTTGACCGAGCCTTTCATCTCTCCTCCGGCAGAGAAGATCGGCCACTCCAGCACGACGGCATTGAACCCCTCGACTGCTGGGAAGGAGGTGCTCAGGACCGGCTGACGGGTCTCGTGAATCTCGATGATGTGTTTCTGGTCGCTTATGTTGGAGCCCTCAGACCCCCTGTAGGCGTCAGGCTCCACCATTACCATAATGCCATCCAAATCGACAACAGAGCAGTCGATCAGGTAGGGGTTCTCCCGGCAGACCGTGTTTAGGATGCTTCGCGCTTCGGGCCCCTCCAGGTCAGTGGCAGCGAGACTCTCCGCCGCGAGGGATAGGTTATCGTCCAGAAGGTCGAGCTCCTCCTGGACGAGAGCTTGAAGCTTCAACAGGATGAGAGAGGTCTCGGATGTGCTCAGGTTCGTTCCTGCAGTTGCCGTCTCTGTCTCTCGTTCGGCCAGCGTCCCCGTGACCATCGCCGTAATCAAGATAAACAGAATGAGAATCTTGGGACCATTATTCGTCATGTTCTTCCTCCACGGTTCCACCGTCTTGCTGTGATCGTTCAGGGTTGAGCCTGAGGGTGATAAATTTCTCGTTCTCGTTCAAGGGATATAGCGGTTGTGGACTTGTACATTTTTGGAATGGCTGTCTAGCCTCGCCTTCCGGCACTGCTGACGGAGTTGAAGGCGCCAGGCGCAGAATCGGATTTGACGACCAGCGACCGAAACGAAAAGAGGCATAGATGCGATATGCTCCTTAGTGATCTCTACAACTTTGTCGGCCATGTACTGCTTTGCGTTCTCCGACAGCATGAGCGACCACAAGCCGTGATTCTGACGCGAAGCTCACCCAGATCCAGGTCCGGGAGAGGATCAGAACTCCTCTCCCATCTCGCCTCCGCCGGACATGCCTCCTCCTACGCCGCCGCCCGACTTCGAGGCTATGACGTCGTCGATTCTGAGAATCATGACCGCCGCCTCGGCTGCGGACTTGATCGCCTGGACCTTGACCCTCAGGGGCTCGACGATGCCTCCGTCCAGCATATCGGCCGGCCTTCCGGCATCCATATCCAGCCCCGCGCTCTTGATCCCTCGCTCATGCTCGCTCCTCAGGGCCACCAGAGCGTCTATCTGGTCAAAGCCCCCGTTCTCCGCCAGGGTCTTCGGCACCACCTCCACCGCCTCGGCGAAGGCCTCGATGGCCAGCTGTTCTCTTCCGCCTACCGTTGCCGCGTACTCTCTCAGCCTCAGGGCGAGCTCGATCTCCGGGGCCCCGCCTCCGGGTACTAGGTGACGGTCTTCCAGGGTCACTCCCAAAACGCGTAGCCCGTCCTCTATCGCCCGGTCCAGCTCGTCGACGACGTGCTCGGTTCCGCCTCGGAGGATTATGGAGACAGACTTGGGGTTCTCGCACTCCAGGACGAAGGTCATATCGTCCCCGGCGATCTTCCTCTCCTCGACGAGCCCCGCCCGTCCCAGATCCTCGGCGACGATATCGTGGATGCTGGTCACGATCCTTCCGCCGGTGGCCCTCGCCAGCTTCTCCATGTCGCTCTTCTTGACCCTCCTTGTGGCGTAGATGCCAGCTTTGGCCAGGAAGTGCTGGGCCAAGTCGTCGACACCCTTCTGGCAGAAGACGACGTTGGCGCCTGCGTTGGCGATCCCGTCGACCATCTTTTTGAGCATCAGCTCTTCCTGGTCCAGGAAGGCAGAAAGCTGCCCCGGCGACTTGATCTCTATCTCGGATCCGAACTCGGTCTTCTCGATCTCGATGACGGCGTTGAGGAGGGCGATCTTTGCGTCCCTCACCCTCTTCGGCATGCTGGGTGAGAGGCGCTCCTTGTCGATCACCATGCCCCACACCAGCTCGGAGTCGTCTATCTTCCCGCCCACCTTCTTCTCGACGGTAATGTTATCGACGTCCGCGGTCCCGTCTTCGTCGACGATCGATTTTATCGCCTCGAGGGCGAGGTCTGCCAGAGCGTCTCTCGCGACGCTGGAGCCCTTGCCGCTCATGGAGGTTATGGCGATCCTTTTCAGAAGAGCTTCCTCCCCGAGCCCGACCTCGATCGCCATCAGAGAGAGAAGCTTTACGGCCTTCTCCGCCGCATCCCTGTACCCGGCGGCGATGACGGTGGGGTGGATCTCCTCTTCGAGAAGATCCCCGGCTCGTTCGAGCAGCTCCCCTGCCAGGACCACGGCGGTGGTGGTGCCGTCGCCGACCTCGTCGTCCTGAGTCTTGGCTATCTCCACCATCATCTTGGCTGCAGGATGTTCGATGTCCATCTCCTTCAGGATCGTCACGCCGTCGTTGGTGATGACCACATCGCCCACGGCGTCCACCAGCATCTTGTCCATCCCCCTGGGGCCGAGGGTGGTTCTGACGGCGCTGGCCACGGCCTTGGCGGCCATGATGTTCGACTTTTGGGCGTCGCGGCCCGCCGTTCTCCGGCTTCCTTCCCTTAATATGAGCACAGGGGTTCCACCTAATCCTGCCATTTAGTATCCTCTCCGTCATTCAAAATTCGATTTAGGTTAGACTCGGAATCCCCCAAAAATCGGGATCCTCGCTTGGTTGCCAGCATCGAAAAGCTCTCTGCGAGCTCGAGTCATATTTCATTTTTTACATCCACTATATTAGGACTCGTTTTCTTTATATCTTTTTTGATATTGATGGACTAGTTTTGGGAGAGCATAACCGGTCTCCAACTCTGTAACTCGAAATGTAAATTGTGTCCGGTGGCGCTACAAAATCGAAATGAAGCTCGTTAAGCAAATTGTATTCAGAGACCTCTCTAACCGTGTAAATTTAGAATAGCATACCTAAATCCGTCGTTTCGCACTAACGGTTTGATTTTCAGACATTTTCGCCATAATTTATAGCAAAGATTTATTAAATATCTCGTTATATCGGATTTTTTAGGAGTAGCAAGTATGGAGATAAGGACTCTTCAACTGGATCATTTGGGTTTAGTTACAGGTGTATTCGATCAGCTCGATATCGCCGATCTTATCGATAACCGGATTCCAAAGCTTAGAAATCATAATCTAGAGCATTCAAAAATCATAAAGGCCATGATCCTGAATGGTCTGGGCTATGTTGGGCAGAGATTATATTTATTTTCAGAATTTTATGAGAAGCTTCCTATCGAGAGATTGCTTGGTGACGGTGTTACGGCATCGGATCTTAACGACGATGCCCTCGGAAGAACTCTTGATGCGATTTACGCCTACGGCCCCACAGAACTCTTCAACGACATATCCCTTAAGGTTATGAGCCAACTTGATCTGGGAGTTCAACGGCTTCACGCTGACACTACGAGCTTCAGCGTCCAGGGCAATTACGAGGGTCCCAGTGGTCAGAACGCTATCGAGATAACCCTCGGCCATTCCAAAGACGGGCGGATGGACCTGAAGCAGTTCGTCCTGGGATTGGTGACAAACCAAGACGGCATACCTCTTTTTGCCAAAGCCCATTCCGGGAATGCCTCAGATAAAAACACGATCATGGAATCGTTTCTGAAGGTTAAGAACGGCCTCAACCTGGATGATGCCGCTTATTACATAGCTGATAGTGCAGTCTATAGTGAGAAAAATATCAAACAGCTTGGAACCGATACCCTCTGGATAACTCGCGTACCAGCAACTCTTGCCGAGTGTAAAAGGTTGATTGATAGCGATCTAGATCTAATTGAGTGTTCCGACCCGAGATACAAGTGCTTTTCGACATCCTCAAACTACGGAGATATATCTCAAAGGTGGGTAGTTTACCAATCTAAGCCGATGATGGAGCGGATGGAAAGGACCTTCGAAAAGCGGCTCGAAAAAGAGGATCGTACAGCTGAGAGAGAACTGGCAAAACTAGGGCGTCGCGAGTTCGCCTGTGAGGCAGATGCGAGAAAAGAAGCTGAAATATGGCTAACAAAGCATCCTTTACACAAATTCAGAGATTTATCGGTTAAATTGGTAACAAAAAGGGTAGATAAGAAAAGGGGACTGCCTAAAAATGGCGAAATGCTTATTGAAGTCCATTTTATCGATGCTCAGATCGAGTTAGACGATGATAAGGTATCAAAAGAAAAAACTAGGCTTGGAAGGTTCATTTTAGCTACGAATGATCTCAATATAGATCCTGATACCATTCTAAGCTACTATAAGGGGCAACAAGCGGTCGAACAGGGATTCAGATTCCTGAAAGATAAGAGCTTCCGCGTAGCGGAGGTGTATCTCAAGAAAGAAGAACGCATTGAAGCTCTTGCCATGATCATGGTCCTGACGCTCATGATATATTCTATCGCGGAGTGGTTGATCAGAAAACGAATGCGGGAGATGGGTGAGACCGTACCAAGCCAGCTAAAAAAACCGACCCAAAAGCCAACATTCAAGTGGATAGCATTTCTGTTCATGGGAGTTGCAGAAGTAACCATCTGGATTAATGGAGAAATGCATCTAAAGATTGCGAATTTGAATGATAATCTCGTTAAGATCATTCGACTATTGGGGCAGGACTGAGAAAAATACTATGCGCTGGAGCGTTGATGCGGAAAGCCGGTTGCACCAATAATAATTATTATTTTTGTATTGACTGGAATATCGATCGGACATTATATGGGATACTGGTAATCTGAAAAACTTATATGGGTAAAGGCTTCAAACAGTCGTTCGCTGCTCTTTACCCTTTTCGAACTGCTTTTTGCCGCTCTACTTCTCCACCTTCTCCAGGTCGCTGGATAGGTCGCCGGTGAGGTCGACGCTGAAGAAGTCGCCCGCCGTCGGGAGGGCCATGAATATGTTGGGGGTCAGGTCCAGATCCACCTCGGCCCCTTCCACCCGGAGGTCGAGGATGTGGCCGCCTGCCTTCCGGTCGTCGGTGATGAAGTGGAGGTGGTAGCCGGGAACGTTGATGCCGTCGACGAACTCGGGGGACCAGAAGCCGACGACCGTCCCGGAGGCGTCCTCAAACTCGAAGACCGTCTGGTTGGCGACGGCGTCGACGAGGAGGGGGTAGGGTTTCTCCTGGGCTGGGACGCTTCTCGTCTTCACGTACGGGAACGTCCCGTCGATCCGAACGGCGTAGAATACGTTCTCAGAGGGGAAGCTTCGTTCCAGGATATCGCCGAGCTCCGTCATGTTATCGGCCTTCTCGACCGTGACCGTCTCATCGGGGTCGAAGAAGGTGACGGTGGCGAAGGGGGTCGTGACATCGTCGGGGACGACGTAGGCATTGCCGTCGACTTTCACCTGGTAGCAGACGCCGTCGACGACGACCATCTCGCCCTCCAGCTTATCGAAGGTCCCGATCCCGAAGTCGCCCCTCGCCTTCAGATCGCCTACGGGGAGGATGCCGTCGTAGACGCTGAGGAGGAGGGCGTCGATCGTCGAGACCTGGAAGAGGACCTCTCGGTCCTGGTCGGTTGTCGGGTCTGAATAACTCTCGCTCTCGCTGGCGGTGGCCGCCGGGAGGGCTGCGAGGGTCGCCAGGATGAGGATGGTCGTTGACAGAACTGCGTATCGGCATTTTGTCATTGAGGATCACATCCGGAGAGAACGGCTGGAGGCCTTTTTCGCCTTTGAGCTATTCCCGCACAACTTCTGAAATTCGGGAGGGGATAAGTAGGTTCCTATAGAGCTGTCAAGTCGCAGTCTCATTCCGTCATCCTCGATCGACGAGACCTTCGCCGCATCCGCAAACTTCCGGGGGACCGTCGCCCTTGCAAATGAACTTAACTTAATATGACGCGCTTGATCCGTCTTTGGATAAGTTCGAGGGTCTACCTTTTCCAAGTGCAGCCGACTACGAGAATGACTTAACATAACGTTTCTGATAGTTAGAGTCGTTTTGCATGGTAACCACGACCAAAAGCGAATAATGGGCCGCATTTTTCAGGAAAAAAGCCCTGAAGATTATTAATACAAAATAATAATTTTTATCTTTCTACCGTATGTTTTATATAAGATTATCAAACCTCAGAGAATGCATTGTTCGAGGGAGATTATGAACATACTGTATCATAAAGTTAACTCTGTGTTGACCGGTCTCTTTTTCCTTATAATGCTTATGAACTGTGCCGAGGCTGCGACCCATACCGTCGGGCCCACCGGCTACGAATTCACCAAAATCCAGGACGCCATAAATGCTGCCACCCCTGGCGACACCATCGTGGTCTATAGCGGGACCTACTATGAACACGTGAACGTGAACAAACAGCTCACGTTGCAAGGCAGCAGCTCGCCGGTAGTGGACGCCGAGGAAACCGGCAGCGCCATAACCCTGAGCGCTGATGGCTGCACCCTCAAGGGATTTGTGGCGACGAACTCTGGCACAGAATATCCTTGTGCAGGGATATCGGTAACTTCAGACAACAACACGATCGAAGGCAACACCGTCTCCGACAACAAGTGGGACGGCATCAGCCTCGATTACTCCAGCGGCAATACGATCTTTGGCAACACCGTCACGGACAACGCTGCCACCGGCATATACCTCCGTTACTCCAGCGACAACACCATCAAGGACAACACCGCCAACAGCAACGGCCTAAGCGGCATCAGCCTATGGCCCTCCAGCCAAAATAACGTCGTCATAGGCAATACCGCTAATTACAACACCCAGAACGGCATCTACGTTGGGGAATCCATCGACAACACCATCGAGGACAACGCCGCCAACAACAACGGCTACGACGGCATCAGCCTCTATCCCTCCAGTGAAAACAACATCGTCAAAGGCAACATCGCCACCGGCAACACTCAGAGCGGATTATACCTCGGTTCCTTCAGCAACAGCAACACAATCTCGGGGAACACCGCAACCGGTAACGACTACGGCATTTACATTTCTTCCTCTGACGGAAATACAATTTACCTTAACACCTTCGACAACACAAAAAACGCCCGGTCGATATCAGTCAACACTTGGCATTCGCCCACAGAGATCGAGCATGGAGGGTACACCACCTACGTCGGAAACCGCTGGTCCGATTACACGGGATCCGATAGCAACGGCGATGGGATCGGCGATTCTCCCTACGAGATCCCCGGCGGATCGGAGAAGGACTACTATCCGATAATTATGAACGTCGTCTTCCCTGGCGAGAGCATCCAAGCGGCGATCAATGCCGCAAATTCTGGCGATACGATAATTGTACTGAGTGGGACCTACCGCGAGAACGTGGTGGTTGACAAGCAGCTCACTCTTTGGGGCGTGGACACCGGCACAGGACAGCCGATTGTGGATGCCGGGGGGTCAGGGAGCGCCATCACCCTGAGCGCTGACGGGTGCACCCTGGAAGGGTTTGTGGCGACCAAATCGGGGAGTGGCTGGCCTGCTGCAGGGGTAACGGTAACTTCGAACGGCAACACCATCTCTGGCAACATCGTCACCTGCAACGAGTGGGATGGCATCTATCTCTGTGACTCCAGCGGCAATACAATCTCGGGCAACACCGCCACCGACAACAATATAGGCATCGTCGTCCAATCCTCCAGCGGCAACAACATCGTCATAGGCAACACCGCCAACAGCAACCGCTGCGGCATCTACCTCTATAGCTCCAGTAAAAACAACACAATCTCGGGCAATACCGCCAATAACAACAGCTGGTCCGGTATCGACATCTATCTCTTCTGCACCAACAACACCATCTCTGAGAACACCGCCACCGACAATGACTACGGCATCCGGGTCGCTTCTTCCATCGGCAACACCATCTACCAGAACACCTTCAACAACATCTACAACGCTTGGTCCGATTCGACGAACACCTGGAACTCGCCCGCTCTGAGGGGCAACCGCTGGTCCGACTACGCTGGCAGGGACTGCGACGGCGACGGGATCGGCGACGTGCCCTACGATATTCCGGGCGGGTCCGAGCGGGACGAGTACCCGCTGACGGATAACGCCGGCGCAAGAATCCTTTCGGTCTGCGCATCTGGCTGCAACTACACCTCGATCCAGGATGCCATCGACGCCGCCTGCCCGGGCGATACAATCGAGGTCCAAAGCGGGATTTACTACGAGAACGTGAACGTAAGCAAGCAGCTCACGCTGCGGGGCGTGGACAACGGCAGCGGTCTGCCGGTGGTGGACGCCGACGGGTCCGGCGATGCCATCACCCTGAGCGCTGACGGCTGCACCCTGGAGGGATTTGTTGCAAGGAATTCGTATACTGGGATCAGAGTATATTCAGATGGAAACACCATCTTGGGCAACAACGCCACCGGCAACAGCCAGTGTGGCATTCATCTCACTATCGCTTCTAACAATATCATCTCAGGCAACACCGCCGCCATCAATACAATAAACGGTATCGACCTAGACCAATCCAGCAACAACACCATTTTGGGCAACACAGCCACCCGCAACTCCATACACGGAATCGTCGTCTATTACTCCAGCAACAACACCATCTCTGGCAACGACGCCACCAGCAACTCGCGATATGGCATCTGGCTCTCAGGCTCCAGCGGCAACACCATCTCTGATAACACCGCTACCGGCAACACTCGATATGGCATCTTGCTCTCTTCCTCCAGCTGCAACACCATCTATCAGAACACTTTCAACAACACCAACAACTCCTGGTCCGATTCGACGAACGCCTGGAACTCGCCCGCTCTGATGGGCAACCACTGGTCCGACTACGCTGGCAGGGACTGCGACGGCGACGGGATCGGTGACTGGCCCTACGATATTCCGGGCGGGTCCGAACTGGACGAGAACCCGCTGACGGATAACGCCGGCGCAAGAACCCTTTCGGTCTGCGCTTCCGGCTGCGACTACACCTCGATCCAGGCTGCCATCAACGCCGCCTGTCCGGGCGATACAATCGAGGTCCAGAGCGGGATTTACTACGAGAATGTGGACGTGAACAAGACACTCACGCTCCGGGGCGTGGACAACGGCACCGGTCTGCCGGTGGTGGACGCCGGTGGGTCGGGGAGCGCTATCACCCTGAGCGCCGACGGGTGCACCCTGGAGGGGTTTGGAGCGACGAATTCTGGCGGCGAGTTTCCCTGTGCAGGGATATCGGTAACTTCAGACAACAACTCAATCTCAGGCAACAACATCTCCAGCAACAACTGGGACGGCATCAGCCTAGATTACTCCAGCGCTAATACGATTTCAGGCAACACCGTCACGGACAATGCTGCCACTGGCATATACCTCCGTTACTCCAGCGACAACACCATCGAGGAGAACGCAGCAAACAGCAACGGCCTCGGCGGCATCAGCCTCTGGCCCTCCAGCGAAAATAACATCGTCATAGGCAACACCGCTAATTACAACACCCAGAACGGCATCTACGTCGGGGAATCCAATAGCAACACCGTCTCTGGCAACACTGCCACCGGCAACCACCAATACGGCATCTGGCTCTCGTCCTCCAGCGGTAACAACACCATCTCGGACAACACCGCCACCGGAAACATCCTATATGGCATCCACCTCAGCTCGTCTAGCGGCAACACCATTTATCAGAACTCCTTCAACAACACCAACAACTCCTGGTCCGATTCTTCGAACACCTGGAACTCGCCCGCTCTGAGGGGAAACCGCTGGTCCGACTACACCGGCCGTGACATCGACGGCGACGGGATCGGTGACGCGCCTTACAACATATCGGGCGGATCGGAGCAGGACTACTATCCGTTGACAAATAATTCTGGCCCGCTGACCTTAACGGTCTGCGCTTCGGGTTGCGACTACACCAGAATCCAGGATGCCGTCAACGCCGCCCTGCCCGGCGATACCATCGAGGTTTGGAGCGGGACATATCGCGAACACGTGAACGTGAGCAAGCAGCTCACTCTGCGGGGCGTAGACACCGGCACCGGTCTGCCGGTGGTGGACGCCGATGGGTCAGGGAACGCCATCACCCTGAACGCCGACGGCTGCACCCTCGAAGGGTTTGTTGCAAGGAATTCGTATAATGGGATCTGCGTATATTCAGATGGAAACACCATCTCGGGCAACAACGTTACCAGCAACACTTACGGCATCCATCTCACTTCTGCCTCTGACAATATAATCTCAGGCAACACCGCCACCATCAATACAAAAAACGGCATCGACCTAGACCACTCCAGCAACAACACCATTTTGGGCAACACTGCCACCCGCAACACCATGCACGGAATCGTCGTCTATTACTCCAGCAACAACACCGTCTCTGGCAATGACGCAACCAACAACGATGACGACGGCATCTTGCTCTCTTCCTCCAGCGGCAACACAATCTCTGATAACACCGCCACCGAAAATGGCAACTATGGCATATACATTTATTACTCCAGCGGCAACACCATCTATCAGAACACCTTCAACAACACCAACAACTCCTGGTCCTATTCGGCTAACACCTGGAACTCGCCCGCTCTGATAGGCAACCGCTGGTCCGACTACGCCGGCCTGGACATGGATCGCGACGGGATCGGCGACACACCCTACAACATATCGGGCGGATCAGAGCACGACTACTATCCTCTGACAGATAATTCCGGCCCGTTGACCTTCACGGTCTGCGCCTCGGGCTGCGACTACACCAGCATCCAGGCTGCCATCAACGCCGCCTGTCCGGGCGACACAATCGAGGTTTGGAGCGGGACATACTATGAAAACGTGGTCGTGAACAAGAGCCTCACGCTCCGGGGCATGGACACAGGCACTGGTCAGCCTATTGTGCACGCCGGTGGATTGGGTAACGCTATAACTCTGAGCTCTGATGGTTGCACCCTGGAGGGTTTCGTGGCCACAAATTCGGCCAGCACTAAAGCGGGCATATCTGTGGCCTCAAGTGACAACTCTATTTTCAACAATATTGCCACTCTCAGTAAATTCGGCATCAGCCTGGTTTCTTCTAGCGGCAACACCATCTCAGACAACACCGCCACAAACAACACTCACTCCGGCATTGACATCACTTACTCCAGCAGCAACAACATCATTTCGAGCAATGTCGTCACTGGCAATCGTAAGTACGGGATTGTTCTCTACGACTCCTGCAATGACAATACCGTCTGGAGCAATGCCGCCACCGGGAGCGAAAGGGGTGTCTACCTCTATTCATCCTATAACAATACCATCTCTGAGAACACCGCTACCGGCAACAGCGAGTATGGTATCAGCCTCGCATCCTCATCCAGCAATACCATATCTGATAACACCGCCACCGACAGCACCCTACATGGCATCCACCTCAGCTCATCCAGCGACAACACCATCTACCAGAACGCCTTCAACAACACCAACAACGCATGGTCCGATTCGGCAAACACCTGGAACTCGTCAGCTCTTGTAGGCAACCTCTGGTCCGACTACACCGGTCGAGACATCGACGGCGACGGGATCGGCGACGTGCCCTACGATATTCCGGGCGGATCGGAGCATGACGACTATCCGTTGACCAATAACTCCGGCCCGCTGACCCTCACGGTCTGCGCTTCCGGCTGCGACTACACCTCGATCCAGGCTGCGATCAACTCCGCCTGGCCCGGCGACACCGTCGAGGTCCAGAGCGGTACGTATCGCGAGAACGTGATCGTGAACAAGACTCTCACGCTGCGGGGCGTGGACACCGGCACCGGTCTGCCGGTGGTGGACGCCGATGGGTCAGGGAGCGCCATCACCCTGAACGCCGACGGCTGCACCCTCGAAGGTTTCGTAGCAAAGAACGCGGGCAGCACCGGCGATTCGGGGATCGAGCTGACTTCACACAACAACACCATCTCAGGCAACACCGTCACCGCCAACTACCACGGCATCCGGCTCGAATCGTCCAGCGGCAACACCGTATCGGGCAACACCGCCACCGGCAACAGCTGGTACGGAATCGACCTTTATTCCTCCAGCGAAAACAACATCTCGGGCAACACCGCCACCGGCTCCTCAATCGGCGCTGGCATCCATCTCGGTTCCATCAGCAATAACAACATCGTCACGGGCAACAACGCCAGCAACAACAACGGCTACGGCATCAGCCTCGGATTCTCCAGCGAGAACAACGTCTCGGGCAACATCGCATCCGGCAACGACTACGGCATTCGCCTCGATTACTCAAGTGGCAACACCGTCACAGACAACACTGCCAACGGTAACGATTACGGCATCCACGTCGCTTCTTCCAACGGCAACACCATCTACCAGAACACCTTCAGCAACACCAACAACGCCAGGTCTGACTCGGCAAACACCTGGCGGTCTCCTGAGGAGAGGACCTACCAGTACAAAGGCACGACGTACACCAACTATACAGGAAACTTCTGGTCAGATTACGAAGGCTTCGACTATGACGGCGACGGCATCGGCGATTTGCCTCATTTCATCCCGGGCGGATCGGAAAAAGACGATTACCCAATGATGTCTGAGACCTCAGGATCGCCGAAGATCACGGTGACCAAGACCGTCTTCCCTCCGAGCAGCCTTCCCCTGTACAACGTCACCTTCACCATCAACGCCACCAACACAGGTGACGTCGATCTCGACGAGATCGTGGTCAGAGACCAACTGCCCGAGGGACTTGAGCACATTTTGAGCACGCCCGTCGGGACCGTCGACGGGAGGAATATCACCTGGGCTCTTGGGAAGCTGGCTCCCGGAAATTCGACCGTAATCGAGCTAATCGCCCGGATCGAAGGCGGAACTGCACCAGGAAACCTGACCAATCAGGTCAACGCCACGGGCGTGCCTTCGGCGGGAGATAACGTAACCCCTGGGGCCGTCTGCGACGTCGTCGTCTCGAGCATCCAGGAAGCGATCGATGCCGCGAACCCTGGAGATACGATAGTCGTCCAGAGCGGGACATACTATGAGAACGTGGACGTGAACAAGCCGCTGACCCTTCGTGGCGTTGGCTCGCCAATCGTCGATGCGGGCGGCGTCGGCAGCGCGATCACGATAAGCGCCGACGGATGCACCATCGAAGGGTTTGTGACGACAAACTCCGGAAGTTATGAGAACGACGCAGGAATAAAGATCTTATCAGACGACAACATCATCGAGAACAACAACGCCAGCTTCAATGGCTGGAACGGATTCATCCTCCAGTCCTCCAGCGGAAATACGCTGAGGAACAATCAGATGTACAGAAATGGATTCTCCAACTTCCGCGCAGATAATGCTCATGAAGGCAACGATATCGACACATCCAACCTGGTAGACGGAAAACCGATTTACTACCTCGTGGATAAATCCGGTATCGTCATCGACTCGCTAACGAATGCCGGTGTTGTTTTCTGCTTCAACTGCAACGGCATCACGGTTAAAGACCTGAAAGATATATCCAACAACTATTATGGAATTTATTTCTATAACACTATCAACTCAAAAATCGAAGGCTGCGACCTGAATTCCGACGACGATAGCATAGTCCTCGCCTTTTCCAGCGGCAACGATATCAGAAACAACGTTGTCGGCGATACTGGGAGAAACAACGGCATATCCCTTTACTCCTCCGACGGAAACACCCTCACAAACAACACTGTAAACGGCAACTTCTACGGCATCCGCCTTGATACCTCCAGCAACAACATACTCAAGAACAACTCTGCCAACAACAACGACTGTGCCGGCATATCCCTCTTGTCGTATTCCTGCGATAACCTCTTGGAAGGTAACTCCGTTAGCGGCAACAACGAACACGGAATCCGTGTCGAAACGGACAGCAACAACAATCAGATCTACCTCAACAAACTAAACGACAACTTCAAAAACGCTTATTCAGATTCGACCAACCTCTGGCACTCTCCAGAGGAGAAGGCCTACAGGTACAACGGCTCGACATATTCCAACTACACAGGAAACTTCTGGTCAGATTACGCCGGAAACGACGCTAATGAGGATGGCATAGGAGATTCATTTTACTACATAGAAGGAAAATTTGAGCAAGACGAATACCCGATGACGCCCGGAGTTGTGATCGACGATTCGATCAACATGTCAGAATTCAATGTGAAAAAGACCGTATATCCTTCGGGCGGCCTTCCCCTGTACAACGTCACCTTCACAATAAATCTCACCAACACGTACGAGGTCGATCTTAGCTGGGTGGAAGTCATCGACATGCTGCCCGGTGGCTTAGAGTACATTTCCAGCACACCTTCGGGAAACGTGGAAGGGAAAAACGTCGTATGGACCTTTGATTTCCTTGGTTCCGGCAATTCAACGCTCATTGAGATGGTCGCCCAGATCGAAGACGGAACCACGCCAGGGATTCTTACCAACTACATAAATGCCACTGCAATCCTTCCCAACGGCGAAAATGTCACCGACGAGACTTCCCGGGACGTATTTGTTGGAATCCAGGCGGCCATCGACGCTGCGAGCCCTGGGGATACGATATTGGTGCCGAATGGCACCTATTACGAACATGTAAACGTAAACAAGCAGCTCACCTTGTTGGGCGTCGGATCACCCGTTGTAGATGCAGGTGGTAGCGGAAGTGCGATCACCCTCAACTCTGACGAATGCACTGTTAAGGGGTTTATAGTAAAGAATGCAGGAGACGACACGTGGAACGATGGTGGAATAAGAGCTGGATCAAATAACAACACAATCGCAGAAAACGTTGCCTCCAACAACTGTAAAGGCATCTCGCTATTTTTTTCAAACGGCAATATCATCGAAGATAACACGGCCATCAACAACGGATTAATCGGAATCTATCTCATGAATTCGTTATACAATACAGTCAGCGAAAACACCGCCAGCAATAATCCGTATGGTATCACTCTGTCGGCTTCTGATAATAACACAATAGGGAGGAATATAGCCAGCTATAGCAGTGAGAAAGGGATACATCTCTCCTCTTCATTCAATAATCTCATAGAGGATAACATAGCTAGCAATAACTTATACGGCATATTTATCTGGCAATCAGGATATAATACTGTTCAGGGAAATAGCATAAGCGAAAGCAACAGTATCTACATCGTACAATCCAATTATAACAAAATATATTTAAATATATTTAACAATACGGGTGCTGCTTATTCAGATTCAATCAATCTCTGGCGCTCTCCGGAAAAGCGGGCCTACCAGTACAACGGCTCGACGTATTCCAACTACACCGGAAACTTCTGGTCCAACTACGCCGGAACCGATGCCAACGACGACGGCATCGGAGATTCACCCTACCTGATCGCTGGAGGCTCAGAACGGGATGACTACCCGATGATGGCTGGAGCATCGATTGAAGAAGCTGAACTTCGGCTGGCCATCAACGGATCCAAGTTTTACGACGCCGACGGAAACGGCTCCTGGGACTCAGGAGAGCCCGGCCTTGAGGGATGGGAGGTACGGCTTTGGGATGCCGACAACGGAACTTTGATCAACAGCACCGTGACGGACTTGAATGGGTCCTACGGATTTGAGGTCCCCGCCGGAAACTACACCGTTAGCGAAGCTCTCATGCCAGGATGGGTCCAGACCTATCCACCTTCGGGAAACTACACCATCTCCCTCACAGATTATAATGCGACCGGGATCGACTTCGGCAACTTGCCTCTTCCTGCTGGCGCCTCCATCAAGGTTAACAAGACTTCGAGGAGCTCCGGAACTCTACCTGGAAACGAGGTATTCTTCACCATCAATGTCTCAAACCCTGGAACCTCCAGGCTAGATCCGGTGATATTGAGGGACTATCTGCCCTCGGGTCTCGATTACATATCGTCCAACCCCGAAGGAATCATCGACGGAAACGACATCGTCTGGATCTTTGGTCCTATGGACCCAGGAAACTCGACCATCGTCGACTTGGTGGCCCGAATAAACAGCTCTGCATCAGGAATCCTCACGAACATTGTGAACGCGACGGGCGCTCCGACTGAAGGCAACAACGTCACCGATGTGGATGCTTATGAAATAAATGTCTTCGAAAGCATCCAGGCGGCCATCGACGCCGCAAGCCCTGGAGATACGATAGTCGTTCCAAGCGGGACCTATTATGAGAACGTCGTCGTGAACAAGCAGCTGACCCTTCGTGGCGTTGGCTCGCCGATCGTGGACGCCGGTGGCGTCGGCAGTGCCATCACGATAAGCGCCGACGGGTGCATTCTCGAAGAGTTTGTGGCGAGGAACTCGGGCGATCTTGATGCTGGGATCGACGTTACCTCGAATGATAACATAATCACAGGCAACGCTGTGAACGGTAACAGTTACGGCGTTCGCCTGGATTCATCCAGCAACAACACCATTTCGAGCAATTCCGCTATCAACAACACTTATAACGGCTTACTTCTCTGGTCTGCCAATAGTAACATCATTTTAAAGAACGAAGCTACCGGCAGCATCTACGACGGCATACTTCTCTGGTCTGCCAACAACAACAACGTATCAGGCAATACCGCAACCGGAAACGATCGAAGCGGCATTGGCATTTGGTCTTCAAGCGACAACATCATCACGGGCAACACAGCCGGCAACAATAACGAAGGCATCTGTCTCATAGAATCTAGCGGCAACACTGTAACGGGCAACACCGCCACCGACAACAGCGGATTCGGCATAGTCCTCGATTCCTCCAGCGACAACAACAACGTCTCGGGCAACACCGCCTCCGACAACAGAGACACCGGCATCTATCTCAATATCACCAGCGACAACAACATCATCTCGGGCAACACCGCCAACGGCAACGACTGGGACGGAATCATCCTAAGTTTCTCCTGCGGCAACACTATAACAGGCAACACCGCCAGCGGTAACAGCAACTATGGTATCTACCTTTTTTCCTCCAACGCCAACACCTTCTACCTCAATGCCTTCGACAACACCAACAACGTCTGGTCCGATTCGTCCAACACGTGGCGCTCTCCCGAAGAGAGGACTTACCAGTACAAAGGCTCGACGTACACCAATTACACGGGCAACTTCTGGTCGGACTACGACGGCAGCGACTATGACGGCGACGGAATCGGTGACTCGCCTTATTCAATTCCGGGTGGATCGGAAAAAGACGATTACCCGATGATGCCTGAGACCTCCGGAACGCCGAAGATCACGGTGAAGAAGAGCGTTTCACCAGAAACTGCCACCCCTGCAACAAACATAACCTACCTGATCAACATAACCAACACAGGAGACGTCGATTTTGAAGAGGTATTGGTCCGAGACTTGGCGCCCTCCGGCCTCGACCAGATCGGAGCCAACCGATCGGGGACGGTTACAGGAAACGAAGTCGACTGGAATCTCGGATCTCTCAACGTCAGCGAGTCGGCCCATCTGCAGGTCACGGCACGGATCGACGGCACGCAGTTCGGATACCTGGTCAATACCGTGAACGCAACGGGCTTCACTTTGGCAGGATTGAAAGCGACTGATGATGATAACGTGAACCTGACCGTCCTTCGGTCCGGGATCGATCTGAACAAGACGGCAAACTTTACCGCCGCAGGGCTTGGGAACGTCATAACCTACAACATCAGCATCGCCAATATCGGAGACTCAAACCTGACGAACGTTCTGGCTTATGACAACCTGACCAGTGCGACTTGGGATATAGGCGTCCTGGTACCGGGCCAGATCGTGATCGTTGCCACCAACTACACCGTAACCGAAGAAGACGTCTGTCGCGGTTTTGTGAAGAACATCGCCGTCGCCAGCGCTATCGACTGTTGCGATAAATACGTCAACGCTAGCGCCTACGAAAACGTCACAATTGCTGTGAGCAATACTTCTCTCAACATAACTGAAATCGCCAACAAGGCAGGTCCCGTCGGTCCCGGCGACGAGATCGTGTACAACCTGACCGTCCGAAACGAAGGGACCTTGGCCGTCACCGACGTCTTGGTCTTGGACAACCTAACCGGCAACTTCAGCCTGGGAACCCTGAATCCCGGCGAAGATAAGTCGATAATCACGAACTACACCGTGACAGAGACGGACGTCTGCTTTGTTTGGGTGAACAACAGCGCCTACGCAGTCGGGACCGACTTATGCGGTGGACCTGTGACCACCGAGACGGTCGAAGTCGGTATAATGACCGACTACAACTCGTCTTTGAGCATCACCAAGTTGGCCAACAAGGCAGGTCCCGTCGGTCCCGGCGACGAGATCGTATACAACCTGACCGTCCGAAACGAAGGGACCTTGGCCGTCACCGACGTCTTAGTCCTGGACGACCTCACGGGCAACTTCAGCCTTGGAACCCTGAATCCCGGCGAAGATAAGTCGATAATCACGAACTACACCGTGACAGAGACGGACGTTTGTTCGGGTTGGGTGAACAACAGCGCTTACGCAGACGGGA
>Ga0209408_1000173_pt1 | contig 53832 bp, 45 predicted proteins | sample AD_UKC107_MetaG_FD_184422 | JGI IMG/M metagenome (GOLD analysis project Ga0209408, IMG submission 184422) | Active sludge microbial communities of municipal wastewater-treating anaerobic digesters from Hong Kong - AD_UKC107_MetaG (SPAdes)... | ecosystem: Engineered > Bioreactor > Anaerobic >... | reverse complement strand
TTTTCAATACGGTTAAGGTTTTTTCATTTATATTTGTCAAAGATACATCCTTTATGCGGTATTTTGTCCATTTATCTTTTAACGGCACGCATTACCACGGCTGGCAAATTCAAAAAAACGCACCTTCAGTGCAAGCCTCTCTGGAAGATGCTTTGGGCCGCCTTTTAGGGGAACCCGTTACGGTTACCGGATGTGGCCGCACAGATACAGGTGTTCATGCCAGGGATTTTTGGGCTCATTTTAATTACACCGCAAATCCTGCCAAATGCCAGGACTTAGCTTACAAAGTTAATGCCATATTGCCCGCAGATATTTACATATATGACATTTTACCTGTGCCGGAGAACCTTCACGCACGCTTTCATGCCACAAGCAGGACCTACCGTTATTTTGTCCGCAGGAACAAGGAACCATTCATGGATTCCCTGACAGCAGCTCCGGGAACCTATTCTCCCCTCCTGCCGGATATTGATCTGATGAACAAAGCTGCCGAATTGTTGTTGGGAACTCATGATTTTACCAGTTTTTCCAAATTACACTCCCAGACACGTACCAACATATGCACCGTTACCCGGGCATATTGGTTCAGCAAGGATCTGGAAATGGGGCTGTCTCCCGTTTGGGTATTTGAGATTACGGCAGACCGTTTTTTAAGAAACATGGTTCGCTGTATTGTAGGATCATTACTGGATGTGGGGAAAGGTAAAAAGCCCGTGGAATGGATTTTGCAATTACTGGAAGAAAAAAACAGGTCTCTCGCAGGCCACTCTGTTCCGCCTGAAGGATTGTTCCTTTGGAAAGTGAATTATGACAAACTTAAAATAGTAAATTAATATGTTGCAAATCGTACTTCAAACAGAGGCCGTTGCAGAAGCCTCGTCCTCTATTTCCTTATTGTCCATGGCTGCCAAAGGCGGGTGGCTTATGATAGTTTTGCTGGCCTTGTCCGTAGTTGCCGTTTACATTTTCGGAGAACGTCTTGTGGTTTTACGCAAAGCCTCACGGGTAGATCAGAATTTCATGAACAATATCAAGGAATACATATACGACGGAAAGGTACAGTCCGCTGTACATTTATGTGAAAGTCAGAATACTATTACAGCCCGTCTTATTGCCAAAGGTCTGCAAAATATAGGACGTCCCCTGACAGATATAAAATCGGCCATTGAAAACGTGGGAAGCATTGAGGTGGCCAGGCTGGAAAAAGGATTGCCCGTTCTGGCTTCCGTCGCCGGAGGAGCACCCATGGTCGGATTTCTGGGTACTGTGATAGGGATGATCAAGGCTTTCTATAACATGTCAATGGCAGGCAATAATATTGATATCACGTTGCTTTCAGAGGGGATCTATATTGCCATGGTTACCACCGTAGCCGGACTGATAATAGGTATCCCCGCCTATTTTGCATACAATTATTTGTCTTCACGCATAGGGTCCATTGTAAACAATATGGAAAAACACACCCTTGATTTTCTTGACCTGCTGCAGGAACCGCTTAAATAAGATCAATGTATGGCTATTAGACGAAACACTAAAGTTGAACCTACCTTTACAATGTCTTCCATGACAGACATTGTATTCCTGTTGTTGATCTTTTTCCTGGTAACTTCGACCCTTATTAATCCCAATGCTCTAAAATTGTTACTGCCTAAAAGTTCCAACCAGATATCGGATAAAGCCCAGGTAAGTGTTTCCATAAAACACTATTCACAGGCCGGGACTTTCTCTTACCATATAAACGGCAGCCAACAGGCTGTTTCTTTCAGCGAGATCGAACCACAATTGCAGGAATTCCTCCAGAATAGTGATGATCCCACTGTTTCTCTCTATGTAGACAAATCCGTACCCATGGAACAGGTAGTACAGGTGATGAACATTGCCAAACGAAATCAGTATAAAGTGATACTGGCCACCTCTCCTGAATAAAATCAAGATCATAGTCCATGAAAGAATACCGGGGAAATAGAACGGGGTTTCTACTGACAGCGGGTTTCCATTTGTTGCTGGGAGCCATATTGCTGTTGGCCGGACTCCGGTATGATCCTCCGGAAAAAGACAACCAGCTCAGCATAGAAATTGAGCTGGAAGAAGAGCGCCCTCCTGAACCTGTACGGATCATTGCCGAACAGGGATCACAACCCCGTTCTCCCGAACCTGTCCCCGAAAAAGAACCCGAACTGGTACAACAAGCTGTCGTACCTGAAGAAGTGGAAGGAATACAGCGAACACAGGAAAGTACTATGGGAGAAACAGGCGATGTGGAAGTTGCAGATCCGGAACCACCCGTTATCAATGAAAGAGCCCTTTACAGAAGCCGGGACAAAGACACCCTTGCCGGTGAACAAACCGGAATACGGACAGATACCGACCGCCAGGCGGGACATGCGGCAGGGAATACGCAAACCGGGAATCCCGCCGGTCAGCCAACAGCCCAACTTGCCGGACGAACAGTCATAGGCAAACTGCCCTTACCTGAATATGCAGAAAACCTCTCCGGAAAAGTAGTCGTTAGAATACGGGTAGATACTTACGGTAAAGTAACCTCGGCTATCCCGGGTATTGAAGGCACAACAGTGCAAAACAAAACTCTTTGGGAAGCAGCCCGTAAAGCCGCCCTGGAAGCACGTTTTAATGTAAGCGGGTCTGCTCCTGCCATCCAGGAAGGAAAGATTACTTACATATTCACTTTGAAATAAGATTTATTCGTAACGAAGAGCTTCTATAGGATCTAACCGGCTGGCACGAACAGCAGGAATATATCCCGACAATATACTGACTACCAAACAGACTGCCACTCCAAGAAGCATCCAGACCCACGGAATGACAAAAGGCATTTTCATTCCCAGAGAGGTCAGATTACCAGCCAGAATCCCCAGAACTATGCCCCCGGCTCCTCCCAGTTGCCCTATAACGATGGCTTCAAACAGGAATTGTTGTTTTATAACCTTTGAAGTAGCACCCATGGCTTTGCGGGTTCCGATTTCCCGGGTACGTTCATTCACGGAAACCAACATGATATTCATCAGCCCTACTGCTGCACCCAACAATGTTATCAGACCAATAATAACAGCCACAATAGTTACGATCCGCATGGTTTCCATAGATCGTTCCAGCATATCTTCGCTTCTGTCTATACGAAAATCTGTTTCATCAGTAGGAGAAAGACGTCTGACCGTACGAAAAAGGATCTCCGCTTCTTCATAAGCATTTTGACTATTCTGACCTTCCCGGGGCTGAATTTTTATCTGGAAATTCATGTCGTCACCTCCGTATACGCTTCTGGCATTGCCCAAAGGAATAAACAGCTGTTTGTCTGCGCCTCCGCCAAAGGCAGCACCCTTTGACTTCAAAACACCAATAACCTGATAACGCCTTCCGTCCACATTAAGAAATTCTCCTATGGGATCCTGGTCCCCGAACAGAGACATCAGGCCGTATCCTATGACTGTGACAAAACCGGAAGAGTTCATTTCAAAAGATGAAAAAAGCCTTCCATCGGACAATTCCAGGGCATTAACCGGAAAGTAGTCCGGATTGGCCCCGATTATGGTAATGTCCGGATTTGTTTTTTCGGAACCGTAACTTGCTTCCAACATGGCAGCCGCAGTAGCGTATACGGCTATACGTGAAGGCACCTTGTAAGAATCGGAAAAGGCCATTGCCTGTTGATAGGTTATGGCAGGTTTGTTTCTGATCCTGCGACGAACTTCGGAAGACTGGCCTCTCAAAGATTGTGAGCGAATAGTAATGGTACTGGCTCCCATCCGGTTGAAACTGTCCGTAACCGATCCCTTGATAGCATCTATGGCTGTAAGAATACCCACCAGGGCCATAATGCCCACAGCTATCATCATAATGGTCAATATTGAGCGGAGTTTGTTTGTCTTAACCGCTGTCAGAGAAACACTTAAATTTTCCCGGAGTAATGGGGAGAAACGCAGAAAGGCAGGATACTTCATAATGCAATATTAAGAATTTTCACGTACATTTGCGGTTCAAATCATAAAAATAATGCAAACTAAAGACAGTTCTCCCGGTAAGGGAGAGAATCAACGTTCCAAACGGGAACGTATCAGCAGCCGTCCTGAAGGGGAAAGAATCCCTGAAAGATCCCGCCGTGAGGGCGGTTACGGCCATGACAGACCGCGCCGTGAAGGCGGGTATCAATCTGACAGACCGCGCCGTGAAGGCGGGTATCAGTCTGAAAGACCGCGCCGCGAAGGCGGGTATCAATCTGACAGACCGCGCCGTGAAGGCGGGTATCAGTCTGACAGACCGCGCCGTGAAGGCGGATACCGTTCTGACAGACCGCGCCGCGAAGGCGGGTATCAATCTGACAGACCGCGCCGCGAAGGCGGGTACCGCTCTGACAGACCACGCCGTGAAGGCGGGTATCAATCCGACAGACCACGCCGTGAAGGCGGGTATCAATCCGACAGACCACGCCGTGAAGGCGGGTATCAATCCGACAGACCGCGCAAAACGGCTTTCAAAAAGCCTTTCAAAAAAGAGCCTTCAGCTCCGGAGCCCAAGCAACCGAAAGTTCCCGGAGAAGTCAGACTCAACAAATTCATTGCCAACTCCGGGCTGTGCTCCCGCCGGGAAGCAGATACATTCATCACCACAGGTTTGGTAACGGTAAATGGAGAAGTGGCAGATCAACTCGGCATTAAGATTAAACCCGAAGATGATATAAGGGTAAACGGAGAACGCATCAAAGGCGAACCCAAAACATACATTATAATGAACAAGCCCAGGGGATTTGTGACCACCATGCATGATGACCATGCTGAAAAATCGGTCATGGACCTGATCGCAGGGCAATGTGAACAACGCGTATACCCTGTGGGAAGACTGGATAAATCCACCATGGGTGTTCTTCTGTTCACCAACGACGGGGAGCTTACAGAAAAACTGACACATCCGTCATACAACCGTAAGAAAATATACCAGGCCCGGCTGGATAAAAATCTGAAAAAATCAGATATGGAACAACTGGTTCAAGGCGTAGAACTGGAAGACGGCCCAATGCACGTAGACATGATCTCGTACATTGACAATGATGAAAAAGAGATTGGCCTTGAAATCCACTCCGGTAAAAACCGTGTAGTCCGTCGTTTGTTTGAAGCACTGGGTTATAAGGTAAAAAAACTGGACCGTGTATATTTTGCAGGCCTTACCAAAAAGAATCTCAAACGCGGACAATGGCGTTTTCTTTCCCAGGAAGAAATAAACATGCTGAAAACGGGATTCTACGAATAACGTATTCATGACACATAAAGCAGGTTTTGTAAATATAATAGGCAATCCCAATGTAGGCAAGTCTACTTTGATGAATGCCCTGGTTGGTGAAAAATTATCCATCATTACCTCCAAGGCACAAACCACACGTCATCGTATTATGGGGATAGTGAACGAACCGGATTACCAGATCATTTATTCGGACACTCCCGGCATTCTCAAGCCCAACTACAGGCTTCAGGAAAATATGATGCAATTTGTAGATACTGCCCTGGGAGATGCCGATATTATTCTTTACGTAACAGATGTGGTGGAAACGGTTACCAAAAATCCGGAGTACATCCAAAAGCTCAATCGTATTGCCATTCCTGTATTAATAGTCCTGAATAAAATCGATAAAAGCTCCCAGGAAGAAGTCAAGGCTTTAATGGAACAATGGCATTCATTGGTCCCCAAAGCCGAGTTGTTTCCCGTCAGTGCGCTGGAACGCTTTAACCTGGAAGCTCTTTTTTCCCGTATCCTGGAATTGTTGCCCGAGTCTCCTCCCTGGTTTGAAAAAGACCGGTTTACGGATAAGAGTTTGCGATTCTTTGCTTCCGAGATTATCAGGGAAAAGATTTTTCTCAATTATTCACAGGAGATTCCCTACAGTGTGGAAGTCACTATTGAAGCGTTTATTGAGAACAACCAACGGTATGACATACGTGCAGTTATCAATGTAATGCGTGATTCACAGAAAGGGATCATCATTGGAAAACAAGGCAGTGCCCTTAAGCGTGTAGGCACACAGGCACGCCTTGATATGGAAGCATTCTTCGAGAAAAAAGTATTCCTGGAATTATTTGTCAAAGTCGTTCCCGATTGGCGCGAGAACAAGACCAGATTGAGGCAGTTCGGTTACTAACGGAACATATAAAACTTCGATAGCTTTTTGCAACACGTTGTCTATCTTTCCCAGGTATGGGTAAAAGCCTTTATCTTCCAGACGCGTATTTCTCCCAATATAAGCTTTGATCTGAGTTAAAAGGATAGTACCGCATTCATTCCATTGGGGTGAGACCGGATTAATTCCTTGTTTACGCAGGTAAACAATAAAGTCCTCCATAAGGGTGTTTTGCTCGAAAAATGCTTCCAGTTCTTCCAGGTTGGTGATAGAGGACAACTCTTTCCGGTGACGGTCGGCGTAATCCATACTGAAACGAATTGGCAAATTTTGCCGGGAGATTCGCAGGTAAAGATCGTTCACACCTACCGTATCCAGGGGAACAAATACATCGGGAATGATACCTCCGCCGCCATAGAGTACTTTCCCTGCAGCAGTTACATAACGTAATGAATCGTTCTTGGGAATGGAATCTTCCTGCATCAATTCTCCGTTCCTGTAACGTTCAATCAGATCATAGGCATATTCCTGTGTATTCTTTCCGTATGGTTTTTGAATGGACCTTCCCAAGGGGGTATAAAAACGAGCCACAGTAAGACGCAACCCGGAATTGTCAGAGAAATACACCGGTTCCTGTACCAATCCTTTTCCGTATGAACGTCTTCCCAAAATGGTTCCCCTGTCGTTATCCTGCAAAGCTCCGGCCATGATTTCGGAAGAAGAAGCAGAAGCTTCGTTTACCAGAACCGCTAATGGCATATCGTAACAAAAACCTCTTTTTTTCGTGAAAAAATCCTGTCTTTCCCGGTGAGTACCTTCCGTATATACAATCAGTTTGTTTTCATCCAGGAATTCTCCGGTAATTTTCAGCGCCTGGTCCAGATATCCTCCGGTATTGTCACGCAAATCAAAGATGACCTGTTTCATGCCCTGTTTCATAAGGTCGGCAATGGCTCCAAGCACTTCTGCGTAACTGGTCATGGAAAAACGGGATAATTTTATATATCCGGTTATGGAGTCGGCCATATAGGCAACATCTACACTGTGAACCGGAATTTTGTCCCTGATAATGGAAAAGCGGATGGGTTCTTTTTCTCCGTAACGTTTTACCCAAACGTCAACCAGGGTTCCTTTGGGCCCTTTTAACAGACTGACTATGGAATCCTGGGGCAACCCCACTCCGGCAATGGTTTGGGTGTCAACTTTTATGATTTTGTCTCCGGGCTGCAATCCCATTTTTTCAGACGGGCCTCCCACAACTACATTGATTACTGTTGCCGTATCCTGTGGAACATTGAACACAATGCCGATTCCTTCAATATTGCCCCTTAGTTCTTCATCCGCCGATCGCAATTCGTCCGGGGACAGGTAAATAGAGTGCGGATCCAGTTCTTCCATTATATAGGGAAGTGTTTTCTCAATAAAATCTTCCACATTTACCGAATCCACGTAATTGTTTTCAATCTGGTTCAGTATCAATTCCAGTTTGGACCATTCCCGCCCTAATTTTCCATTGCCGGTTGCGCCCTGATCTCTGTAGACCTGCCATCTGAGAATCCCCGCTATCACCAGGGCAATCAATATGATAAGGACAATGGTTCCTGTCCTTCTTGTCTTTCTTTGTTCTTCCATTTTTTACATTTTATCTACCCGGACACCCGCACGTTTCAACAGATCTATGCCTTCCTGCAACCGGTAATCGTCACGGTATACTACACGTACAATACCTGCCTGTATGATCAGCTTGGCACATTCAATACATGGAGAGGCCGTTATATATATGGTAGCTCCTTCACTGCTGTTGTTACTCCTGGCCACCTTGGTAATGGCATTTGCTTCTGCATGCAGCACATAAGATTTGGTACTGCCGTCCTCGTTTTCGCAGACATTTTCAAATCCGCGCGGTGTCCCGTTATAACCGTCAGATATTATCATCCGGTCTTTTACCATTAGGGCACCCACCTTTCTGCGTTCGCAATAAGAATTCTGAGCCCATATCTGCGCCATTTCCAGGTAATGAAGGTCAAACTGAGTCTGTTTATCCATTGTATAAGAATCGTTTAATACTTCTTTTAGGTGTTTTTTCAAATTCTTCGGGCACTATTCGAACTTTGGATATCTGGCAATATTTTGGCAATTCCAGGTTGATCTGGGCCCGCATGGCTTCCATGGTGCTGTCCATGGCAGAGTCGGGTAAACCATCGGCAGCCGCTTTTTCAAAATCCGGATATACCAGGGCAACCAGTTTGCCGTCTTCCATAATCACAAGGCATTCGCTTACATACGACATGTTGTTGATGGAGCTTTCAATTTCTTCCGGGTATATATTCTGCCCGTTAGGTCCCAGAAACATGGTTTTGGAACGGCCCTTGATGAACAGGTATCCGTCTTTGTCCATGGTTCCCATATCCCCGGTTTTCAGCCATCCGTCCTCTGTAAAGATATCTTCTGTAGCTACCGGGTTTTTATAATATCCCAACATGACATTGTCTCCTTTTAGCTGTATTTCTCCCGGGACAGACAGGGGATCGTGGGAATCTATGCGTATGGTCATCCTGGGAGCTGCTTTGCCGCAAGAATACAACGGCCTTTTATTCCAGGCTGCATAGGAGACTATTGGCCCGCATTCGGTTAGTCCGTACCCTACCGTAAAAGCCAGGTTTATGCTTTTGAGGAAAGGCTCTACTTCATGATTCAACGGAGCGCCTCCAATGATGATCTCAACAAAATCTCCACCGAAAGCTCTAACCAGCTCGTCATGGATGCGCTTTTTGATTTTCTGATCAATAAAAGGCATTCTCAACATCACCTTTATAGACGGACGTTTGAGCAGGGGCAGAAGTTTTTGTTTGTATATTTTTTCAATGATCATGGGAACGGCAATGATCACCTTGGGTTTCACGTTTTGAAATGCTTCGGCAATTACTTTGGGAGAAGGTGTCCTGGTCAGAAAATGCACATGACACCCGCTGCTTAGTTCAAAAATCAATTCAAACATCAAACCGTACATATGGGCAGAAGGCAACATGGATACCACTTTGGCCCCGTTGCTGACCTGGGGTAATACCTCCCAGCCAAAAAGCACATTCGAAAGCAGGGAACGGTAAGGCAGCATAACGCCTTTTGAAAAACCGGTAGTGCCACTTGTATAATTGATTAGCACCAGCTCCTCGGGATCATCTTTATGGAATCTCACATCTTCCGGCTTCATGCCATCGGGATAGATCTGGTTGAACATGGGTTCAATGTTCTTCCTGATGCTTTCAATTTCATGATCCGGTGTGTAAAGAATGTCAAAATCATTCAATCCTACGATGGCTTCCAGATTGGGCATCTCCATTTCGCTCAGCCCTTCCCATACCTGCTCTCCCACAAAGAAGATCCGTGCATCGGAATGATTTACCAGGTGTTGGATATTTCCCGGTTTGAACTCATGTAAAATGGGAACCACAACGGCTCCGTATGTAACGGTAGCCAGGAACGCAACAGCCCAATTGGCCTGGTTCCTGCCGCATAATGCCACTTTATCTCCCTTCTTCAATCCGCATTTCTCAAAGCCTATATGGATCATCCTTACACGACGTACCAGATCATGGTAATAAAGTGTTTCCCCGTGAAAATCCGTCAGGGCTTTGAAATCCCAGTATTTTTTGAAACTTTTCTCAAAAAGTTCATTCAGGGATTTGGTATTAAAAATGTCCTGATTCATAATATACTATTTGAAGGTTATCCAAAAACTTGTAAATCACATAAATGACGGTACATGCCCTCATTCGCCAGCAATGTTTCATGGGTTCCTCTTTCAACAATCATACCCTTGTTCATCACTACAATTTCATCTGCATTTCTTATTGTAGACAGCCTGTGTGCAATAATCACTGTAGTACGGTTCTTCATCAACTTAGTCAAGGCTTCCTGTACCATCTTTTCGCTTTCCGTATCCAGGGCCGAAGTAGCTTCGTCCAGGATCAAAACGGGAGGATTCTTCAACACGGCCCGGGCAATGGCTATGCGCTGACGCTGTCCTCCTGATAATTTGCCGCCCCTGTCTCCTATGTTGGTATCATAGCCTTGTTCCATATCCATAATAAAATCATGAGCATTGGCAATCGCGGCAGCACGTCTGACGGCTTCAAATGGCACATTTTCCAAACCAAAGGTAATATTATTTGCTACAGTATCGTTGAACAGGATGGCCTCCTGTGTCACAATGCCCATCAAACCTATCAAATCTTTGGGTTGATACCTTTTGATATTGATTCCGTCCAGCAATATTTCTCCTTCCCGGACATCATAAAAGCGCGGTAACAAATCTGCCAAAGTGGTTTTACCGGCTCCGGACGGTCCCACCAGTGCAATGATTTTTCCCTTGGGAATAATCAGGTTGATATCGCGCAGGACATAGGGATCGGTGTTTTCATAGCGGAAACTCACGTTACGGTATTCCAGCGATTCCCTGAAATTTTTCACCGGAAGGGCTTTTGGATCTTTTTGAATTTCAACGGGGACATCCATTATGGCAAAAATACGGTGTGCAGATACCATTCCTTTCCGGATCATGGCATACGCTTTTGTAATGGATTTGGCAGGTTCAAGTACCCGCCAGTAAAACCCGATATAAACCACAAACTGGGGCCAGCTCATACCCAGTTGACCGTGAACCTGGAGCCATCCTCCGTAAAATAAAATGGCCGCCGCTACGGCAATCCCCAGGAATTCACTCAGCGGCGAGGCCAGTTCCTGACGGTTATACAACCTTTTTGTAGCCTGTCTGTGCTGATCGTTAATGATTCCAAAACGATCTCTGACATACTGTTGCGCATTGAATGCCTTAACAATCCGGCTGCCGGATATGGCTTCCTCAAAATGACTCAGTAATTTTCCCAGGAGGCTTTGAGACACTTCGGCTCCGGAACGCAACGCCCGGGTTATTCTTCCTATGAGTAAAGCAGAAATAGGTAATGTTAACAATGTAACCAGTGTCAGTTTGGGACTCATGTAAAAAAGCATGGAAAGAAATCCCAGGATAAGCAAGGGATCACGGAAAATCACATGAAATGAACTGGCCACAGAGTTTTGTACCTCGTTGACATCGTTTGAAATAGATGACAGCAGGTCCCCTTTCCGTTGCTTGTGAAAATAGCCTATGTGCAACCGGCTGATTTTGCGAAACAGATCGTCCCTGACATTTTTCATCAGGCGGGTTCGCACGCTTACCAATACACGTTGGGAAAGGTAATGGGTAATATTGGATAACAAAGAAGCCGCAAGCAATGACACTGAAACGTAGACCAAGGCCATCATGATCCCGTCCTGTGTCTTGATCATTAGTAAAAAGTACTTGAAAACAGCTGCCACATAAGAAAGGGAAAAACTGTATTCGGGCCGGATCAATTCACCTGTCAATGTGTCAGGTTCAAACAACACAGTCAGTAATGGAGCTATAAGTGCATAATTGGCAATCCCAAAGAGAACGCTGAAAACGGACAACACCAGATAGGCGGGCCAATATCTTCCGTACGGTTTCCCGTATGCCAATATGCGCAGGAAGGATTTCATCAATCTTTTATTTCTTCGTAATCAATGTAATCTCCCGTATTCTTATCTATACGTTTTTTGCGGGGGTTTTTAAGGTTGCTTTTTTGTTGGTTCTGTTGATTTTGAGGGTTTTGCGGGCTTTGTCCGCGTCTTTGCATTTGCCGGATCTTCATTGCTAAAAGCCAGGGGATCAGGCGCATTAACAAGAATCCTCCCAGTATTATTATGAAAAGAATCGTAAAAAAAGTCATTTTAATTGAGCATTATAACAAGGGGTTTACCTTCAATAGTTGTGCCGCGTAGCTCATAAGGACCGGAAATTTCTATTTCAGCGGCCGGATCCAGGCAATCTTTCTGTGTGACCATGGCTCGAATCTGTCCTTCCTGCGATAATACTATTGTCTGACTATTCGTGTATATTATCCACGTGCCGGTTTCCCCGGTTTCTACGTAGCGCGGCTTTCCCGTCAGGTAATCAGGGATCAAAAAATCGTTCCATCCCCGGAGCCCGACTCCGGACCGGTTGTAACAACGCAACACATTATCCTGGTGAACCAACAGAATCAGGTAATCTTTATTTCCTCGCGGATCAAAAACATAGGGACCATAAAGAATACTGTTTGTATACGCCCGGGGATACGGAGACACATTTCGTCCCAGCCTGTCCAATAAATACAATCTGTTGCCAATAGCAAACAACATTTGTAATTTGTTGTTTTTCAAATAATCTATCTGTTCAGGCCTGTCCTGTATGGTTCCTTCCATTGTCTTTTCCCACAACGTTTTTCCTATATGATCCCTGAGTATGAGTCTGCATTCGGGCCATGGTGTCTGGTACAGCTGATTATCTTTCCGGGTGAAATGATTAAATACAGTATACGGCGGGCCTTCCCGTACCAGGGAATCCTGAACCAATCCGCGCCGCAACCGGCTTGTCTGTTGCCTGGGGATCAGAGGAGAAGTTTCCAGTGAATCTCCGTAAACGGATAGATGCGTATACATGCGATCCCCCAACGCGGAAAACTGCAGAAAAACAAACTGTGCATTGTACATTCTCCATTCTCTGAGTCTGTCTGCATACCTTTTATCCATAACAGGTTCCAACAGATCCATGCCCACCGAAGGTTGCAGGAACAATGTCAGATTGGAGGCATTCATATAACTTGCCGAGATCTTTGTTCTGCCTACTGCATCTGCCAGTGAATGATAATTTCCGCTCCGGTGTTTATTCATAATATCGTTCAAAAGATCTTGTGGTCCCAACAAAATACAGGATCCAAGGTAACAATAATGATCTGCCTTGCACAAACTGAATGCCGGTCCAAAAATGTCTTGCAAAAGACCTGGTTTTGGATTTTCCATCACTTTGCCTTCTTCCTGTTTACCCAACAGGGCAAACTGAATCCTGGCCTGATGTATATACCGGGAATGGATCACACTTATCCATTGAGCATTGCTTCTGAAAGGGATGCAAGCCAGAGATACTTCTGTGGGATACAAGAGGTTGAACCATTCCAACGTTTCGCCACCTGGACTTTTTCTGTTTTTCTTATGTAATTCAAGATACGTGGCATAACTGTCCAGGTATGTCTTCAAATCTGACAATCCCAGGAACATACCTGCAAGAGTAGCTGCAGGCAACACCTCCGGAGCCATTATAGATTGAGTTTGCTGACCTGCAAGCGTGGCAAAGTAATGCTCCTGTCCATTGGGAAGCATGGAATACCCGTCCATTCTTACCTGGTTCTTCTCTATAAATCCGTCCAATACAGTCCAACCGGCAGTAGTACTCAAAAAAGCCGCGTACTTTTGAAGGGGAACGCCCAGGTAGGCTGCAAAAAGCGAGGGAATCCGCGCATGTGAAAAAAAAGTCCTCACGGGTTTTGAAACCGGGGTTTCTTCCACCAAACGGGCAAATTCGGGATTGTCCATCAGGGACGTCCCGTTTTTCAAATGCCGCAGGGAGGATTCCAGAACAACCAGTGAAGATGAAACAATCAGCACATCGGTAACATAAGCTGCATATACACTTTGATCTTCATTTTCTCCATAAAATGTATAAATGGTTTGCCCGTCGTAAGATCTTGTTTTATAAGGAATGCCTGTTGAATCTATATAAGAGGACCACCATTGCGGATCACGTGCCTCTGAGCCGGAAACGCAAAACAGCGTACTCAACGTATTTTTGGCAGAAGGATGAAGCGAGCATAATGCCTCGGCTTTGTCCTTTCCGGGAAATTCCGGAGTTGTTGTTTCTTTGAAAGTTTTCAAAAACCGGCCTAAGCCTTCTTCGGGATGAAAAAACCGCTCCAGGTTCCCCCCGGGAACCAGAATATTACCGGTCAGGGTGTTTACCTGGCTGAAATGCTGTACCAGAACAGCATCCAGGGGAACTGCACGGTACGTGTCATTCCTGACCGTGTGGTTAGATGGTTCCCTGAAAAGCATCAAATAGCCAATGACGGAAGCCCCGGCTAAAAAGAGAGACAACAGACTTAAAAATATGATGGTACGTTTTCGCATAAACGACAAAGATAAAACATCAGTTGGCAACCTCAACTAAAAATTTTATCCTTACCAACCTCACTTCTTCTTCAGTATACTCGGATCCCAGTTCTTTAACGGCTTCTGACAAAGATTCGGATTGTGCTTCGTAGCGAAAATAATCGAATATGTTTTCCAGTTTATCATCGTCAATGGCCTGTTGCAGGTAATAATCAATATCAAGTTTGGTTCCTGAATTAACAATAACTTCTATTTCTTCCAGCAATTCATCCATTGTCAGTCCTTTGGCATCGGCAATATCTTCAAAATCCATTTTACGATCTATGCTCTGAATGATATAGACCTTATTTACAGATTTATTTATCACAGATTTAACAACCATATCCTGAGGACGTACAATTTCGTTCTCTTCTACATATGTATTGATGAGCTCTACAAACGGTTTCCCGAATTTTCTGGCTTTCCCTTCACCCACTCCCTGACAATGTACCAATTCCTCAATCGTAACGGGATATAGGATTGACATATCTTCCAGGCTTATGTCCTGGAAAATGACAAAAGGAGCCAGTTTTAACTTGTGAGCCATATCCCGGCGAAGGTCCTTGAGCAGGGCCATCAAAGTAGTATCACCACCTCCACCCCCGGCTTTGGCTGCCGTATCTGATGCATCCGTTTCCTCTTCCATTTCCCTGTCTTCAAAAAGCATCAGGGAAGATGGATTCTCCAGGAATGCTTTTCCTGCCGGAGTTACAGACAAAGCCCCGTATTTTTCTATTTCTTTATCCAGAAAATGGTGGATCAGTCCCTGCCGGAGGACTGCATTCCAGAAATGGGCAGATCTGTCCTTTCCCATACCGAAGATATCCAGTTTGTGATGCTGGTAGGATTTGATCATGGCATTGGAGACACCGGCAATAATATTGGCAACATGTTCTGCATTGAACTGTTCCAGGGATTTTTCCACCGCTTCCAGAGCCAGGCACATTTCTTCCTGTCCGTCAAACTGCTTTTTGGGATGCATGCAATTGTCACAATTCTTACAATTGTCTTGCAGGTAATCTTCCCCGAAATAATTCAATAGAATTTTTCTGCGACAAACATTGGTTTCAGCATATGCCACTGTTTCCATAAGCAGCTGTTTGCTAACTTCCTGTTCTGCTATGGGTTTGCCCTGTTTGAATTTTTCCAGTTTCTGAATGTCCTTGTAACTGTAAAAAGCAATGCATTTGCCTTCTCCTCCGTCGCGTCCTGCCCTGCCGGTTTCCTGGTAATACCCTTCCAAAGATTTAGGGATATCATAATGTATGACAAACCTGACATCCGGCTTGTCAATACCCATTCCGAACGCAATAGTTGCCACAATTACATCAATGTCTTCCATCAGGAACTGATCCTGGGTTTTTGACCGGGTAGCCGCATCCATACCTGCATGGTAAGGCAGTGCGCGGATCCCGTTTACCTGTAAAAACGATGCGATCTCTTCCACCTTTTTGCGGCTCAGGCAATATACTATACCGCTTTTCCCCTGATTCTGACGAATGAACTTAACCAGCTCTTTATTCACATTAACCTTGGGTCTGACTTCGTAATAGAGGTTTTCGCGGTTAAAAGACGTTTTAAAAACACGTGCGTCCATCATGCCCAGATTTTTCTGTATATCCTGCTGTACCTTTGGCGTTGCCGTTGCAGTAAGTGCAATGATGGGAGCTTTTCCTATCTCTTTTACAATGGGACGGATCCTTCTGTATTCCGGACGGAAATCATGTCCCCACTCAGAGATGCAGTGCGCTTCATCTATAGCATAAAAAGAAATGTTGACCTGTTTGAGAAGGTGAATGTTTTCTGTTTTGGTAAGAGATTCGGGAGCTACATATAGCAATTTTGTTTTTCCTGCAAGCAGGGATTCCCGTACTTCCACCACCTGGGTTTTACTCAGGGACGAGTTAAGAAAATGAGCCACCCCGTAATTGTCACTTGAAAATCCGCGAATGGCATCAACCTGATTCTTCATCAAAGCTATAAGGGGGGATATAACCACAGCGGTGCCCTCCATCAGAATGGCGGGTAACTGGTAACACATAGACTTCCCTCCGCCTGTGGGCATAAGCACAAAAGCATCGCCCCCGTTCATTAAATGGGTGATGATTTCTTCTTGTTGGCCTTTGAATGAGTTGAAACCAAAATGCTTTTTCAGCTGAAAGTGCAATTCAGATGAAGTAGACATATTTTACTACCTTTGTGCACTAAGTTATACGTTTGTTTTGTTCTTTCAAAATTTTATGTGCACTACGAAAGAGGATATTCAAAAAACGGCACTCGAAGTTATTGAAAAAGAGCTACTTGCAGTAAGCGCGCTACGTCAGTCCATTGACGGATCCTTCCTGAAAGTAGTCGAAATTCTTTACACCTCCAAGGGTCGCCTGATTGTTACCGGCATTGGGAAAAGCGCCCTTATAGGGCAAAAAATCGTAGCTACCTTCAATTCTACAGGAACTCCTGCCATTTTCATGCATGCTGCCGATGCCATACACGGAGACCTTGGCATTGTCCAACCCGGAGATACGGTCATGTGCCTTTCCAAAAGCGGGGATACTGCAGAAATCAAGGTCCTGGTGCCGTTGATACGCAGAATGGGGAACCTGTTGATAGGCATGGTAGGCAACCGGGAATCGTACCTGGGACGGTCTGCTGATTACGTACTGGTTGCTTCTGCTCCTCACGAAGCCTGCCCCAACGACCTGGCCCCTACGGCCAGTACTACCGTCCAGATGGTTTTGGGAGATGCACTGGCTGTATGCCTGTTGCAATTGAGGGGATTTTCACAGGCTGATTTTGCCCGTTTTCACCCGGGAGGTTCTTTAGGTAAAAAATTGTATTTAAGGGTGTGTGACATCATGGATCATACACTCAGCCCAAAGGTGTTGCCCGGGCAATCCATCAGGGACACTATTTTTGAAATATCCCGCAACCGTCTTGGAGCCACGGCAGTACTGGATCAGGACGGAAAATTGCAGGGCATCATCACAGATGGAGACGTACGCCGGATGGTTGAAAAAAACAGTCATCTTGAAAATCTTTGTGCCTCCGATGTGATGACCAAAGAACCAAAAACCGTACTGTATGACCAATTGGCGGTTCATGCCTACGAAATGATGCAATCCAACAAAATTACCCAATTGATTGTTTTAAGGGATAAACGCTATGCAGGAATGGTCCATATACACGACATTATAAGAGAAGGTATAGTATGAATGCATTTGATCCCAACCTGCCGGGAGTACCTAACGGCCGGTATTTTGCCTTGCCTTTTACCAGCGAGGACGCGGAAATAGTGCTGGTATCGGTTCCCTGGGACGTTACCACCTCTTACCGCGAGGGAACCCACATGGGTCCGGAAGCCATTATTGAAGCTTCTACCCAGATAGACCTTTTCAACGCCCGGGTGCACGAAGCATGGAATATCCCGATAGCTACCCTTGAAGAACATGAAGAATTGCCTGTCCTTAACCGGACGGCCCGGAACCTGTCACAAAAGATCATACAAAGCTGGGAAGACGGGATCGACCCAAGAGAGAACGGACTGGGCGAGGTTTTGGATGAAGTCAATTTGGCATGTTCCCGAATGAACCGGATTGTTTACCTGCAATGTTCCGAACTGCTGCGGGCCGGAAAATTCATAGGACTTGTAGGCGGAGAACATTCCGTACCATTGGGATACCTGCAAGCATTGGGAGAGCATTACGGATCTTTTGGCATACTTCATATAGATGCTCATGCAGACTTGCGTCAGGCATATGAAGGATTCACATTTTCACATGCCTCCATCATGTATAATGCCCTGGAGACTGTACCAGGCATAACGGCATTGACGCAGGTTGGTGTGAGGGATTATTGCCTGGAAGAACACAAGATCATCCGCAGTGATCCGCGCATTGCTTTTTTCTCCGATGAATCCCTGAACGAAGACCTGTATGAAGGCCTGACCTGGAGAGAACAATGCCACCGTATCATGGAAAGTCTTCCCGAACAGGTATATATCAGTCTGGACATTGACGGCCTGTCACCGGATTTGTGTCCGAATACGGGAACCCCGGTTCCGGGAGGACTGAGCTTTCAGCAGGTGGATTACCTGTTGTACCTGTTGGCCTCTTCCCCGTTGAAGATCATAGGATTTGACCTGTGTGAAGTGGCCCCGGGGGAGAACGACCCGTGGGATGCCATTGTGGGGGCACGTATTTTGCACAAAATTTGCTGCTATTCCTATTTAAATAACAAGAAATAAACCTTACATTTGTTGTTTGCCATTATACACGATCATAATTCAAAACAATATTTTTTACAATGAGAACATTTAAGATTCTATCAATCGTCCTTATGGGCGGAATGCTTGTTGCATCCTGTAACAGCAGCACATCGGATGCAAACGCCGATTTTTCAAAGGGAGCCGTTGATTCACTCAGTCGTGCCGTGGGTTATTCCCTGGGTTCCATGGTCAGACAATCCAATTTCGGCGAATTAAATAACGACCTAGTCATAAAGGCCTACAAAGAACTCATGGGCAGAGAAGATGATCCCACACAGGAAGAAATGATGTCCTGGAACGAAGACATTACTGCTTTCATGCAAAAAAAGAAAGTTGTTGAAGGAGAACGCAACATAAAAGAAGGGGAAGCGTTCCTTGAAGAAAACAAGACAAAAGAAGGCGTTGTCGTACTGCCCAGCGGTCTGCAGTACAAGATTATACGTGAAGGCAACGAAGTTCGTGCTTCTGCATCCGATACAGTGGAAGTCCATTACGTAGGCACCCTGATAAACGGTACTGAATTTGATTCTTCCTATGCCCGCAACGAAATGGCTAAATTTCCCCTCGACAGGGTGATTCCCGCCTGGACGGAAGGTATGCAGCTGGTAGGCGAAGGCGGTAAGATTATCTTATACGTTCCTTCCGAACTCGGGTATGGTGCCAACGGTGCAGGCAATGCCATAGGCCCCAACAGCACGTTGATCTTTGAAGTAGAAATGAATAAGGTCTATCCGGCCAAAAATTGATAGCGAAAGTGGAACTCCAGGGAACTTTGATTGAAAAACGTCCGGTATTTAAAGGAACCGGAGCCCGTGGCGACTGGGTGAAACAGGAGTTTATCCTGGAGACACGGGAATCGGGATACCCGCGTAAAGTCTGTCTCTCCGTATTTGGGGAAGACAGGGTAAAGGAACTGGATACATTCCAATTGGGAGAAAGCGTAAAAGCTTCTGTGAATATAGAATCCAGGGAATACAACGGGCGTTGGTACACCGATGTTCGCGCCTGGCGTCTGGAAAAAGGACAGGAACCGGCCGCCGCTCCGGACTATCCGGCTCCCGGTCCTATAACGACGGAACCGGACGAAGGAGAGGATGATCTTCCCTTCTAGGCACATCCCGCCAGTATGTCAACTGACGTTTAGCATAATGGCGTGTATTGCGTTTGATAAGGCGTAACGCTTCGCTGTAATCATATTCTCCCTCAAAATAAGCAAACAGCTCCCTGTACCCCACCGTTTGGAGTGCAGGGAGTTTTCTGTACGGATACAGGTGACGTGCTTCTTCCTCCAGTCCTGCTTCCATCATACGTTCCACCCTCTGGTCAATGCGCTTGTACAATGCTTCTCGCGGCCGGTCCATCATGATTTTTTCAATTTCAAAAGGGCGCTTTTTGGGCGTGTGCTTCAAGAAATAATGATACGGTTTGCCGGAAAGCAAACACACTTCTACAGCACGTACAACCCTGCGTTTATTGGCCATATCTATGCGGGCCCAGGTTACCGGGTCTAATTCTTTCAATCTATTCAGCAGGCTTTCCAACCCATCGGGATGCGCTGCTGTCCGGGTAAGTTCTTCCCTTAACCGGGGATCCGAAGGCGGCATATGATCAATGCCCCATGTAAAGGCATCAATATAAAACCCGGAACCTCCCACCATAAGCAGGTATTCATGCGATGGAGCAAGTTTGATGACAAGTTCCCAGGCTTCACGTTCGTAATCACCCGCAGAATATGATTGATGTATGCTATGACTGGCAATGAAATAATGTTCGGCCTGTGACAATTCGTCTTCTGAAGGACGTGCGACTCCGATTTTAAGCTCCTTGTATATCTGCCGGCTGTCGCAATTGATCACAGGCGATTTCAACAAACGCGCAATAGCCAGGCTTTGTGCGGTTTTTCCCACGCAGGTGGGACCCATTAATATGATAATTTTCGTAGCCATTCCAATGTATTCAATCCGTCGGCATAATCTGTAAATGCGGGAAACTGGGTTTTTCCAAAAGGAAGGTCCGCTGTCCCGGCCACGCATTGTATAAGATTCCGGTTTATATCCAGAAAACGGGACACTTCTTCTTGTTTCATGTATTTTTTGTAATTCAATATGGCCATGGGAGGATTCATATCATCGCTTTCCTCCAGGACAAAAAGGTCTTCACAATAATCTTTTTGCATAGCGGCCGGTTCTTTTGACATAAGGGAACAAGCCCTTGCATGACGCAGTGCATTTACGTAATTATTATGTTCTTTCAATACCGGCCCCATCACCTCTCTGACCTTTTGCACAAATGGGCCAAAATCGTATTCCGGAGGAACCAAAATCAAAGAAACGTTCCGGCACCCAAGCCCAAAATACAGGAAACAATCCAGGGCAAGGCCTTCCAGTTGAGAGTCAGACTCGGACCCGTCCAGTAAAGCGACAGAACTTCTGCCGGTTCGTATAAGCAAAGGAATCCCGGGAAAAGACTGGCGGTAATAAGCCTCGGCCCGGCTTCCTCCCGTAAAAAGGATGGCACGGGTTCCGGGATCCGCACAAGATACAAATCGCACCCGGATACCTTCCAGGCAGGAATCTTTCATACGGTATAGCCGGTCAACAATAGCCGGAAGTAAAACATCATCTTTGGAGGACAGTTTTATTTCTACGGTGACTTCTTCCGGATGGGCCCCGGCATAAGCCATCGCACATACAAAATCGTGCCAGCAGACAAGGGGTATATTACCAGCCGCAACCAGGGTAATCCACCGGGGAGCAGAAGACGGAACATGAAAATTCAGTAATTCAGGCAACAAGTGTCTTTCCTGTTTTAAGCTTTGTTTCAATGTGTTGAGACGGTGTTGTACAAATGCAGGACAAAACCAGGGATTGGTTTTTCCTGCTTTGGCAATCAATACATCATCGCACCGGGAAAGAGCGGCGGATGCCTGTATAATAAATTTTTCTGCAAACCCCATATTTTTTTGCCTCGATTTTGCAAAGATACGTAAAAGACGTATTTTCGCATGATGTGCCCCGGTGAGATATATAAAACCCTGAAAGCTCCCTGCGAGGGCCTTTACAAGGAAAAAGGAAGTCGTTTCCTGTCCTTTGGTTTTCCTGTTTCAGACGAGGAAGAAGTCCGCAAGTTGCTGGAAAAGTTGAGAAAGAAATATTTTGATGCCCGTCATATCTGTTATGCGTACCGTTTGGGCCCCAATGGAGAACCCTGGCGGGCGAATGATAACGGAGAACCTTCTTCCACCGCCGGTAAACCCATCCTGGGACAATTGATCTCCAGGGATGTTTCCGATGTATTAATGGCTGTGGTCCGTTATTTCGGGGGAATTAAACTTGGGACGGGAGGACTGATAAACGCTTACAGAACAGCTGCCGCCAATGCGCTGGAAAATGCTTTGGTAACGGAAAAAAAAGTTCTTCAAACCGTTGAACTGCAATTTGATTACGACCGGACGGATAAAGTAATGAAAGCCATACGGGATACGGAAGCTGTAATAACAGAACAGGATTACCGGGACAGTTCCCTGCCCTGTCGTATCAAAGTTGAGGTGCTTCCCTCACGCAGGGAGGCTCTTTTGTCGTCCCTTGAACCTACATAGTCATTGTAATATTTCAACTATGAAATCTCTCATATCAATAAACGACTTCAACAAAGAAGAAATGTTGCAGGTACTTGATCTTGCCCTGGAATACGAAGCCGATACAAACCGTCCCCTGTATACCGGAAAAGTTATAGCCTGCATTTTTTTTGAACCGTCCACCCGTACACGACTGAGCTTTGAAACAGCCGCCAACCGTCTGGGTGCCCGTATTATAGGTTTTTCTTCACTCGACGCCACCAGTGTCACTAAAGGAGAGAGTTTGAAAGATACCATAAAGATGGTTTCCAATTACTCAGACATGATAGTCATGCGTCACCCGCTGGACGGAGCTGCCCGGTATGCTTCAGAGATTGCAGGATGTCCGGTGATCAATGCCGGGGACGGTGCCAATCAGCACCCTACCCAGACACTTTTAGATATGTATTCCATACGAAAGACACAGGGAACCCTGGAAAACCTGTCCATTACCGTGGTGGGAGATCTGAAATACGGACGGACCGTTCACTCCCTGTTGCAGGCAATGAGCCACTTCAAACCCCGGTTCCGGTTTATTTCCTGCCCGGAACTGGCCATTCCGCAGGAATATATTGATTTTCTGGATTCCAGGAAAATTCCTTATACACAGCATAATCTTCTGGAAGGCCAGATAGATGACACCGACATTCTTTATATGACCCGGATCCAGCAAGAGCGTTTTCAGGATCCTATGGAATACGAAAGGGTGAAAAACCTGATGAGCCTGGATGTATCCATGTTGACGAACACCCGGCCAAATTTGAGGATTCTTCATCCGTTGCCCCGGGTTAAAGAAATATCCACCAATGTAGATGACCGTCCGGAAGCCTATTATTTTGAACAGGCACGTAACGGGGTTTATACACGTATGGGCATCATCACGTATTTAATGAATCAATTGTAAATAAATGGAAACAAAGAAAAAACTGAAAGTAAGCGCTATCCGGAACGGGACTGTCATTGACAGGATTCCGGCCGGACAATTGTTTCACGTAATTGAGATTCTTGGGCTGGCAAAGGGAGATTTTCAAATGACTTTCGGAACAAACCTGGAAAGTAAAGTTCTTGGAGTGAAATCAATTATAAAAATTTCGGATAAATTTTTTGAAGAAGATGATGTCAACCGGATCGCTTTGGTTGCACCGGATGCCATCCTGAATATCATAAAAGAATACCGGGTTGTGGAAAAAAGACCGGTCGTGATCCCTTCCGAAATATGCGGTCTGGTTCGCTGCCTGAATCCCAGGTGTATAACCAATCACGAACCGGTAAAAACGCGTTTTACTACCCGGATGACTGCCGGAGGCCTTATTCTCAAGTGCCATTATTGCGAGAAAGAGACTGAACAAAAAAACTTACAAATCATTAGTAATAATTAGTTTCTGATTGTATATTTTTACTTTATATTTGCATTCACAATGAAATCGTAATAAATAAATACCAATATGAAAACTACCTACAATTTCAACGCTGGACCCTGCATCCTTCCCCCGGAAGCTATTCAGGCAGGGATAAATGCCCTTAAGGATTTCAGCCAGACCGGCATGTCCGTTATTGAAGTTTCGCACCGCTCCAAAGAATGGGAAGCCATAATGAACGAATGCCGCGCTCTGTGGAAAGAGTTGTTGCACATCCCCCAGAATTATGAGGTTCTCTTCCTGGGAGGCGGAGCCAGTCTGCAGTTTTGCATGGTTCCCATGAACCTTCTGGAAAAGAAAGCAGCATATCTGGAAACCGGGGTTTGGGCCAAAAAAGCAATTAAAGAAGCAAAGGGGTTCGGAGAAGTCGTTACTGTAGCGTCTTCTGCAGACACCACTTTCAATTACATTCCCAAAGAATATGAAATTCCGGCAGATGCTGATTATTTCCATATTACCACCAACAATACCATTTACGGAACCGAGATCCGTTCAGACATGGATTCCCCTGTACCCCTTGTGGCAGACATGTCTTCAGATATCATGAGTCGTCCGGTTGACGTATCAAAATATGTCATGATATACGGAGGAGCTCAGAAAAACGTTGGTCCTGCCGGTGTTACATTCGTGATCATACGTAAAGATATTTTGGGAAAAGTATCCAGGTATATTCCTTCCATGTTAAATTATCAGACACATATTGAAGGTGATTCCATGTTTAATACCCCGCCTGTATTTCCCATCTATGTCATGACACAGACACTCAAATGGCTTAAAAACCTGGGAGGCGTGGAAGCCATTCACAGGATCAACCGTGAAAAAGCAGAACTGTTGTACCATGAAATTGACCGCAACCCGCTCTTCCGGGGAACGGCAGCTCCCCAGGACCGTTCCATCATGAACGTATGTTTTGTCATGTCTGAGGGACACGAATCCCTGGAATCTGCATTCCTGGAATTTGCCAAATCAAGAGGCATGGCAGGTATTAAAGGACATCGCTCAGTGGGAGGGTTCCGTGCTTCCATCTATAATGCCTGTCCAAAAGAAAACGTACAGGCCTTGATTAATTGTATGCAGGAATTTGAAAAACATCATAAATAATACTGTCATGACCGTTTTAATAGCAACCGAAAAACCGTTTGCCAAAAAAGCCGTAGACGGCATCCGGACTATTGTGGAACAAGCCGGAATGAAATTGTCACTTCTTGAAAACTATACGGAAAAGGCACAATTGATAGAGGCCGTTGCAAAAGCAGAAGCACTTATTGTCCGTTCAGACAAGGTCACCCGTGAAGTGATACAGGCTGCGCCAAATTTGAAGATTGTTGTCCGCGCAGGTGCCGGTTACGACAACCTGGACCTGGAAGCCTGCAGCAATCATAACGTTGCAGCCATGAACACTCCCGGACAAAATTCCAATGCCGTAGCCGAACTGGCCATTGGCATGATGATCTATATGGCCCGCAAACAATTCCAACCCGGCACCGGCACAGAGTTAAGGGGTAAAACGTTAGGTGTCCATGCTTACGGGAACGTAGGCCGCCTGGTGGCCGGGTTGGCCAGGGGCTTTGGCATGGAAATCTATGCCTACGACCCTTTCATTCCGGCATCTGTCATGCAAACCGACGGGGTACATGTAGCCAATACACTGGAAGATCTGTACAGTCGCAGTGACTACTTGTCGCTTCATATCCCGGCCAACGACGCTACAAAAGGATCTATAGGCAGGTCATTGCTTTCCCTGATGCCCAAAGGAGCCTGCCTGATCAATACCGCCAGGAAAGAAGTAATGAACGAAGCAGAACTGGAAGCCGTCCTGGCAGAACGTACAGACCTGAAATACGCTACCGATGTAGCTCCGGGGAATATGGAAGCACTGCGCACCCAGTTTGACACCCGTGTTTTTGCAACAGCCAAGAAAATGGGAGCCCAGACACAAGAAGCTAACGTTAATGCAGGTCTTGCCGCAGCACGGCAGATTGTTGCATACTTGCAAAACGGGGACAGAACGTTCCAATTGAATAAATAGTCATGGTAAAAATCAAACCTTTCGCTGCACTTCGTCCGCCCGTGCCACTGGTGGAAGAAGTGGCAGCACGGCCTTATGATGTATTGAACTCTGCCGAGGCAAAAGCCGAGGCAGGAGAAAAATCCCTGCTCCATATTACTAAACCCGAGATAGACTTTGACCCCCTGATTGATGAACATTCCAAACCTGCCTACGACAAAGCCGTCGTCAATTTCCGGCTGTGGCAGGAACGCGGTTGGCTGGCCAGGGACCCGCAGGAAATGTATTATGTATACGCCCAGACTATGGAAGGGCGTACTCAATACGGCCTGGTAGTCTGTGCCCACGTTGACGACTACCTTGGGGGCAAGATCAAAAAGCATGAACTTACAAGAAAAGACAAGGAAGAAGACAGGATGGTCCATGTACGGATCCAGAATGCGAACATAGAACCTGTTTTTTTTGCTTATCCGGACGTTCCCGAAATCAATAAGATTGTGGAAAGCGTGGTGGCAGGTCCCCCCGAATACGATTTTGTCGCACCCGACGGATTTGGGCATCATTTCTGGCCCGTATCCCGTCCAGAAGACATTCAACGTATAACAGATATCTTTTCCTCTGTACCCGCTTTTTATGTTGCCGACGGTCACCACCGGACAGCTGCCGCTGCATTGGTGGGGGCAGAGCGTAAAGCCCTGAATCCCCATCATACCGGAAAAGAGGAATACAATTATTTTATGGCCGTGGTTTTCCCTCAAAGTCATTTGAAAATTATTGATTACAACCGGGTAGTCAAAGACCTGAACGGGATGGCCCCGGTAACTTTTGTGCAGGCGTTATCCCGGGATTTCCTGGTAGAATGTTTGTGTGACAGGGATACCCCTTACGCCCCTTCAGGCTTGCATAATTTTTCCATGTACACAAACGGTTGCTGGTATTCCCTGACGGCACGCCCGGGCACATACAACGACAACGATCCCATAGGGAAACTGGATGTGACGGTACTTTCCAACCTGGTCCTGGATAAATTGCTGGATATAAAGGATCTGCGAACCAGCAAGCGCATTGATTTTGTAGGCGGAATACGAGGATTGGGCGAATTGAAACGTCGCGTGGATTCCGGTGAAATGGCCGCAGCCTTTGCGCTATACCCCGTAACCATGCAACAATTGATAGACATTGCCGATACCGGGAATATCATGCCTCCCAAAACAACCTGGTTTGAGCCCAAACTGAGAAGCGGACTGGCGATTCACACTTTTTAATATGGCGGGATTGTTTTTTTTATACCTTTAAAGCATGAAACTTAAAAAGGTCCGCATCTCCAATTACCGCTCCATCAAGGACACGGTTGAAATTGATTTTTCACAATTGACCGTTTTTATAGGCCCCAACAATTCGGGAAAAAGTAATATTCTCTGGTGTATCAACAAGATATTGAGCCGGGAATACCCTATAGATGAAATATTTACCGAAAAAGATGTTTACAGGCAGGACCCCGCCAGGAATATTGATGTAGAAATTGAATTTGATCAACCGTATCTGCACGTTCCCTTTCCGGGCGCTGAACCTGCCCGGGTAGACAAAGTCCGCTGCATTTACAAACGCCATAAAGAAGGACCTTTCAAGGGCCGGCGGTTTGTGGAAAAACATTGCCTTACAAAAGACAACCGGGTTGTACAGGTCCTTTCTGAAAATACGGGGGCAGGAGGCGTAAATGTATTCAACACCCTGGATTGTCCGTTAGATAAAATCCGTGAAAAAACACCCGTCGTGTACATCCGTACAGACAGAATCACTACTCAATCCCGTTCCGATATCCGGCAAACGTTACTAAAAAGCCTGCTGAATGATGTCAACCGTGATTTTCTAAGGGAAGATAACACCATCTCCATGATGAATACAGATGGCTCGGAAACAGAAATCCCCCGCAAACAGTGGTTTGACCAGTGCATTGAAGAAGCCATGATCACTCTGAGGACGGAAGCTTTTTCCCGGCTTAAGGATACCATACGAAAATCCATGCTTGACTACCTGGGATACGAACTGGACCCTGACGATACACGATGGGATGTCATTTTCAAACCCATTACATCACAGGATTTTTACCAATCCATGGAATTGTGCCTATACGAAGAAGACCGGGAGACACCCCTACGAGCACTTGGGGAAGGCGTACAAAATGCTATTATTTTATCCATTTTAGATGCCTATAACCGGCATGAAAGTGATGGGTTCATCCTGATGATTGAAGAACCGGAAATGTATCTTTACCCCAGGATGAAACGTAACCTGTACAAGGTATTGCGAAACCTGAGTGAAAAGAACCAGGTGATTTACATCACCCATTCCAACAATTTTGTCACACTGCCGGATTTTGACTCGGTCCGGATCGTATCCAATGAAGGAAACGGGACACAAGTAAAAGCACCAGATTGTTCCTGTATAGAATCATTGAAGGACAGATTCAGGAACATCCATTCTACGGATCTCAACGAAATATTCTTCAGCAAAAAAGCCATCCTGATAGAAACAGATTACCAGAAAAAAGTCTTGCTGGACTACGAAAAAAGGCTTGGTCTGGACTACGACATGTTGGGCGTTACCATACTGGACGTTGGCAATAAATCAAGTATGCCGGAGTTTGCTGAACTGGCGTTGGCTTTTGATATTTGCATTGCCATGGCATTTGATAAACACAGCAGCTATTTTGTCGACAGAAGGGCCGACGAAGAGCTCATCAACAACAAATTGCTGGCTTACGGTGAAAAGGGAATTCAATTATTTTATTCCAACAACACCTATGCAGATGAACTGAGGAGGGAATGGGGAGAAAACACATTCCAAAAATATCTGGACAAATATTTCAACAACAAGTTGGAAGGAAAAATCATGTCGTTTGCCAACGATCCGGAAATACCCGTGCCTCAATTCATACTGAAAATCATAGACTGGATCACAGAAAGCGAACGATCCTGATCCCTTTGCAGGATTCCGCGGTATTGACATACCCGGTCAGCGTCATCTCATCCAGGACCACTTTCTTTGCTTTGGAAGAAGCATGCAAAAAGCCTAAACGTCTTTGGCCGTTGGGGCATCCGCGCCCGTCGGGACAACAGTCATGTTCACATATATAGGATTCATAAGCAAAAGCCACGTGGGTAATATCCAAGCCTTCCTTATTGCTCACAAAACAGATCATATCCCCGTGTTGAATTTGATCCAGGGCCTCTTCCAGCTGTGTCTTGGGTATATAATAATATTTTTCTCCGCTAAGATCTTTTTCCATTGTGGCAATACTTTCTGTTAGTTGCCTGTGCCCGGCGAGTGCGGGGTATTTGTCGGAATGAACGGACATGTAAGAAAATGTCTGATCCAGCCGGGTTCCGGCAATTTTCCGGCTCATCTCCTTTGCCAAATCTCGTTTTTCTACCTGTTGGATCCATTCGCTGGTGTAGTGAATGCGGCTTTCGTAGCCTGCTGTTACCCCGTCGCGGTAACGGAATTTTCTCAAATTCTCACAAAAAGCCTCAAAACTGTTATTATCCTGCTTTGCGGTCAGAGCCATACAAACACAGGCTTCCACCAGCAAAATGCAATCTGTCCGTGCCAGTGACACCGTCAGCATTTCAGGAACCTGTTCAAGAGTCCCGCCTACATAAGGGGTATCCTGCATGACTTCGGCAGCTTTCATGATCAACACGGGCATGGATTCACTGCGCAAAGGCAACAACACGTTCATTACTTTTTCATAAACTCTTTGATCTTCAGGAGTATATCTAACCTGACCCGGTAACAGATCTCCCGAATGTGCCATAGCCATCCAGGGGATCCATAATAAACAGAAATAAACAATAGAACGTTTCATGCAGCAAAGATAACCATTTTCCTGTTCTGCTTGAAATGGCTTCCTGAAAACGTTCCGCCACCGGGGAAGTCGGGATGGATTGATCGGCAGTAAAGATTATCTCCTGCCTCGCCCCTGGCTCTGGCCTCTTCCTTGACCCCGTTCTTCTCTGGAACGCATCAATTTATCAATATCTTTTTCCGGCCGGCATCCACCCATGCCGCGACCGGTTTTGGCCCCTTTTCCTTCGGGACCTGATCCGTCTCTGTTTGGCATTTCTTTATTTTTAATTATTAATGTATTACTCTTTTTCCAGTTCACTCAGACGTTTCTCAATATCCTGCTGAGCGCGCTTTAAGGATTCTGCCTGATCTTTCAGAACCCGAATTTCATTTTCTTTACTGTAAGAAGGCCACGAGCTAAATTCATATCCCTGGCCATAGCCTGCCCCACGGCCAAAACCACGACCATAACCACGACCCATGCCCCAGCCTAAACCGCGACCTCTTCCTGATCCCCGGCCCATGCCGAATCCTTTTGTATAGCCCGGTGATTCATAACCGCTACAGTAACCTAATTGTCTTCCGGTAACGGGACCTTGTCCCATTGGTCCGGTACGATCTCCTCTTGGCATAATTCATTTTTTTAATTGGTTTGACAGCACAAATATATAAATTTAAATGAACATACGTTCATTTTAAGTAAATATTTTTATTTTTTTCATGTCATTTATGTCATGTATATGAGCGGTTGTAAAATCTGGAACAATTATTGATATTCAATATATTACAACTCCCTAACACATATGTTATGAAAGTAGAAAACAAAGTGATTGTAGTAACCGGAGGCGGAAACGGCATTGGAAGGGAACTGGTTCTTTCCTTGTTGCGCAAAGGAAGCCGAGTAGCAGCTCTGGATATTAATGAAGAAACTCTTACCCAGACAAAAGAACTGGCCGGTCCCCGGGACAGGGACCGTTTATCGTTGCACTTGGTGGATATTGGCAATAAAGCCCTCATTGACCAATTACCCGGACAGATAATAGAAATTCACGGAGGCGTAGACGGCATCATCAACAATGCAGGAATCGTACAACCTTTTGTGAAAATAAACGACTTGGATTTGCCGGTTATTGAACGTCTGTGTCATGTCAATTTCTTTGGAGCGTTATACATGATCAAAGCCTTCCTGCCTCATTTGCTGAAACGTCCCTCAGCACACATTGTGAATGTAGCCAGCATGGGAGGATTCATTCCCATACCCGGTCAAAGCATTTACGGGGCTACAAAAGCTGCCCTGAAACTGCTTACGGAAGGTTTGAATTCAGAACTGACAGATACGAATGTAGATGTATCAATTGTCTTTCCCGGTGCCATCAGAACAAATATTATGACAAATTCAGGCCTGGAAGTACCCAGGACCGATCCCGAACAGGTCAATAAATTTAATCCGATGGATCCGGGCTTGGCAGCAGATATTATTGTTGACGGAATGGAAAATGGGAAGGAGCGTATCTTTGTGGGAAAAGATTCCCGGATGCTGAACAGATTGTATCGTTTGAGTCCCGGTTTTGCCAGCCGCATGATTGCAAAAAACATGAAATCCCTCCTGTCATCCTGACAAGAGGGGTCTTTGTTTTAATTGCCGTTTAATTCATCCAGTATTTTTTGGATGTCCGGCTGGCATTGTCCGCAAACCTGCCCGGCGCCTGTTTCTTCGCCGACCTCTTCAACGGTTTTCAGGCCTTTTTCATTAATGGCATTGACAATTGTACTTTTGTATACTTCGTTGCAATAACAGATCAGGTAATCTTCCTCCATAAGAATAGAATTTATGTTTTATCAAAATTAATAAAAAAGCGCGCATTGCAAGTCAATACGCGCCGGTTGTTCTTTTGCTTTACAAAATCAAAATCTAAACTATTATTTGTTCCATAAAGCTTTCTCCACTTTCTCTTTCTCCAGTTTTTTGGTGCAAAAGAACCAATCGTGGCAAGTAACCCCTTCTTCGGGTACTTCCAGGCGGCTTTGTGCCTGTCCGCAGGAACCTGCCGTAGGAACAATGACATCGTCTCCCGGACGCCAGTCGGCAGGAAGGGCTACGTTGAATTTATCTGCCGTTTGCAGACCTATCAAAACGCGTTTGATCTCGTCAAAATTACGGCCAAGGGATAAAGGATAATAAATAATGGTTCTGATAATTCCCTTTGGATCTATAAAAAATACGGCTCTAACGGCTTTTGTATTGCTTTCTCCCGGCTGGAGCATACCGTAAAGGTTCGCCACTTCCATGGTAATGTCTTCAATCAGGGGAAACTTCACTTCAATATTTTTCATCCCCTTATACTGGATCTTTTCTTTGATCGTTCGCAGCCAGGCAATATGGCTGTAAAGACCATCAACAGACAATCCTACCAAGTCGGTATTCAATGCTTTGAACTCTTTTTCCATAGAAGCGAAGGTCATGAACTCGGACGTACATACAGGTGTGAAATCGGCGGGATGACTGAACAGGATCACCCATTTTCCTTTATAATCTGACGGAAAATTAATTTCTCCCTGCGTGGTTACAGCTTTAAATGCGGGAGCGGGTTCTCCAATTCTGGGGATCGGCTTATGTTCTGTTACGTTGTTAATGTTTTCCATGATATAGTATTTTTATGATTTTTAATATTTGATTATTCGTCAAGATAGGCTACAAGCATCCAGACGGTTTTTTCCTGTTCTTTTAAATAGTCGCTCATGATGGCAACCGTAACTTCATCATCTGCTTTCCCCGCCATTTCAAGCACTTTACGTTCGCTTGTCATCAGGGCAGAGAATGAATCCAGGATCATTTTCACTATTTCTTTTCCATCTGATATGCCACTTACTTCCTTAATCCGGGCAATTTTTAAATAATCGCTGTAATTGTTTGCCGGCACATGACCCAGCATAAGGATCCTTTCGGCCACTTCATCGGCTTTTTCGTTCATGTCGTCATAGATCTCTTCAAATTTTTCATGCAACATAAAGAACTGTTTGCCTTTTACGTTCCAGTGAAATCCTCTCAGGTTGGTGTAGAACACCTGGATGTCGGCCAGCAGTTTATGAAGTTCTTCCACAACAGGAACCATTTCGTTTTTGTCTAATCTGATGTAATCTAATGTTTTCATAATATAAATAGTTTAGAGTTGTTTTTCATTTGTGATACAAAGGTAAGGGGGTACGACATATTTATCAAACAGATTATATCTATGTATTTATTTATATTTTCTATATCTTTGTTTCATGACATTGCAACAATTGGAATATATAGTGGCGGTGGACCGTCACAGGCACTTTGTAAAAGCGGCAGAAGCCTGCCGGGTTGCCCAGCCTACCCTGAGCGCCATGATAGCAAAATTGGAAGAAGAGCTGGATGTCAGAATCTTTGACCGTTCAAAACATCCTGTTGAACCGACTCCCGTCGGCCGGGAAATCCTGCATCAGGCACGGGTGGTGCTGCAAAACAGCATGCAGTTGAAAGAAACCGTCTATTTACGAAAAGAAGTGATGGCAACGCACCTGAACCTGGCCATTATTCCAACGGTGGCTCCATATATCATTCCACGCTTTATTGGTCTTTTCCGGGAATCTTTTCCCATGACAGAAGTTCGTTTAATGGAAATGCGGACAGATGAGATCATACGGGATTTGAAAGAGGCCAAGATAGATATGGGATTGCTGGCAACGCCGCTTATGGACGCGGACTTGCTGGAAGTGCCTGTTTATTACGAAAAATTTGTGGCTTACATCTCTCCGGCCGATCCCAATTACAGTAAAGAAGAACTACCGGCAGACGAGCTTCCCCTGCAACACCTTTGGGTCCTCCAGGAAGGTCATTGCCTTAGAAACCAAATATTTAATTTTTGTACCGAAACCACACCTGCAGACAAACAGGTATATGAAGCCGGCAGTATAGATAACCTGGTCAGGATCATAGATACGAACGGGGGATACACCCTTATCCCCCAATTGCATTTATCTATGCTCAACCAGACACAACAAAAAAATGTCCGTCCGGTTATTTCTCCCCCTCCGGTCAGAGAAATTTCCCTGATCGTTTCACGTGATTTTATCCGCGAACGTCTTTTGAATGCCGTTGCCGGTACCATTAAAAAGATCATTCCTGAGGATATGATAGACACACGCCTCAAGAAGTTTGCCATTAAAATTTGACCTTTATACCAGGAACGCAGCAGCACGATCAAATACCGCTCTGAATGATTCCCGGATCACATGGTCAGGCACTGTCCCGTTTTCGGGGAATGGCGTTTGATGGGAATATGGGAAAGAAAAATCCAGTTCCTCCAGCATGTGGTCCGAGAGTTCTTTCCCCACGGCTTCCTGCAAACCAATGGTAGGTATTACAATGTCCTGTTTGAGCGAAACCATTTTTATCCTGTTTTTTGCCGAGGTAAAAAAAGCCCGGCGAATTCCCGTTGTATCGTTAGACGGAATCATGGTTTTAAAGGCCGCTTCCAGTAAAAGACCGGAATTCCGGTCCAAAAATTCGTTAAGGTAATAGGACCTTATGCGATTGTAAGCTTCCTGATCAATGATATCACGGGCATTCCCGTTCATTCTTTCAAATACGGACCCGCCACAGAAGGCGAACAACCTGGATTCTTTAAGATACCCGTCAACATCTGCCATCATAACCACTTGGGTTAGCAATGCCCCTATGGAGTAAGCAAAAAAATCCACCCCGGCATCTTCTGTGAATAAAGGATGTTTCCCCTGTTTTATCTCTCTTGCAAGCTGAATCAGATTATAAGCCGATTCCAGTCCGGAACTGTAAAAACGCAACGGACTTACTGTGAGTCTTGAACTTAGCGCCACATTGGCAAAAGAAGCGTTTACAAGATTTTTAATTTCCTGTTTACGACGGTTGAGCCACGGTAATAACCACCTGGGGGCGTACCAGTTGGCCGGAGTCCTGTTCATATGAAATGCTATTGGAAACAAAATGACCGGAATGCCGCAATTCAGGACCAGGTCCTCTGCCCAGGGCAAGTATTTGCTCCATGAACGTTCATTCAGTCCGTGTAACATGATAATCGCCTTGTTAAAGCGGGATGTGCCGGCAGGAGCATATATGACATACCGGAATTGCTGGTTTTCTTCTATGGTTGAATCCGAACCGGTGTAGAACGGAGCTGCATTTATATGCTCCCGTATTTTACCGACTTCTTCCCGACCTGTATCCTGAGTGAAAAGAAAAGGAATTGTCCTGACAGGTCTGTCCGGAATAGTTACCGGAAGGTCATAAGAGAACCACGCATTCAGCTGTTTAGTTCGTTCCATGGTTCAAAACAACTCCAATAAATGTCACGGTACAAATTAAAGGGATTGGATCACCGGAAAAGGGATGAATGTTTCTTTTACGGGGTGAATCGCCTTTATTTGGGACAAAATTTTAACTTTGTATTATGAGCATTTTACGAAGAAAGATCCCGCCTTTTATCTATAAAAGGTCCAACCTTACCCTGTTGGTGGTCTTTACTTCTGTTTTTGCATTGTTCTTCATAAACATATATAAGCCGTTTGAATCACCCCAATGGTATCCCATAACACAGTTTGAATATTTTCTTTATTCCAGTCTGATCATTTTGACGGGAGTCCTTGTTGTAGTGATAAGCCGGATCATAATGTTTTATTACACAAAAAAAAGAACGCTGACTTATTGGGAATATATCATCTGGGTCATTGGAGAGATCTTTTTCATGTCCCTGTTTTACACCCTCTATTCATACACACTGGATGAAGCCAGGGATTTTATGGAAGTATACAGGTCTTCGGTCATAAATACCAGCCTGATTCTCTTATTACCTTATATTATTACGCTTCTCTTTCTTTCCTGGAAGGAAAACTCCCACCGTGTCAAACTGCTTGAAAAAGCATTGGAACAGGGCGAAGCAAACCCTCAATTATCAGTTGGCATTCTTACTTTTTATGACGAAAAGGGAGAATTGCTGCTTTCCATAAAAAAAGATTCCCTGTTGTACCTGGAAGCGGCAGATAACTACGTATCGGTTTGGTATTTATCAAAAAACGGAGTCACAAAATACCTGATCCGGAATACCCTTCGACAAATGGAAGAACGTTTTGAACACACTTCTGTCGTACGTTGTCACCGATCCTTCATGGTGAATCTGGACCAGGTAAAAATCGCAAAACGAACCCGCAACGGTATTGTATTGGATCTGGGAACGGATAAAGTGCCCGATATTCCCGTCTCACGCACGTATGCAGAGCGGATCGCGCAATGGTTCACAAAAATATGAAATTATGCATCCTCAACAAATCAACCAAAAAATCAGGGAGAAAACCATCCTGCGCGTTACCTGGGTGGGATTCCTGGTAAATGTTGTCTTGTCCGCCGGAAAACTTGCAGCGGGTATTCTTGGCCGCAGCGGTGCGATGATAGCCGATGCCATTCATTCCATATCTGATTTTGCCACAGATCTGGTAGTGTTGATTTTTGTAAAAATATCATCGCGGCCCGCTGACGAGAAATACCGTTACGGACATGGAAAATTTGAAACTTTAGCCACATTTTTGGTGGGTATCGTTCTTATTTTCGTGGCTTTTGAATTGATAAGAGACAACGGAAAAACCATTCTGGCCATTCTTTCAAAAGAAATCATCCCTGAAAGACCGGGGCAAATAGCATTATGGGCCGCCGGGGCTTCCATAATTATTAAAGAGATTCTCTATTGGTATACCCGGATAAAGGGAAAACAAGTAAATTCCTCTGCAGTTATGGCAAATGCCTGGCATCATCGCTCAGATGCCCTTTCTTCTGTAGCCACACTTACAGGGATAGGCCTGGCCTATTTCCTGGGTGAAAAATGGCGTATACTGGATCCCGTTGCCGCAGTCTTTGTGGGACTGCTGATAATACGGGTGGCTTATACACTGCTGAAACCCACTTTTGAAGAGCTTATGGAGCGATCCCTGCCGCGTGCGGAAGAACAAATGATACTGGACATAGTGGCCAGTGAGTTTCCCCAGGTAAAAGATCCTCATAAACTAAAAACAAGACGAATAGGCAACGGCAGAGCCATCCAGCTTGACATAAGGCTGGACGGCAACCTGACGGTCCATGAATCACACAGGATAGCAGCTGCTATAGAGGACAGACTCGTTCTTGCATTTGGTCCGGACACACACGTAATTGTCCACGTGGATCCTTATGAAGACAAATCTATTTTTTAAGCAGATCCCGTATCTCGGTTAACAGCAATTCTTCTTTAGTAGGTTTGGGTTCGGGAGCAGGAGCCGGGGCTTCCTCTTCTTTCTTTTTCAAAGAATTCATTTTATTGATTCCTTTGATTAACAGGAATACGCAGAATGCAATGATAATGAAATCAATAAGCACCTGGATAAAGTTCCCGTAATTCAAGGTAACGGCAGGTAACAGAATTTCGGGATCCATTTTGCTGACACGTTCTCCTACAATGGTCCATTTCCAGTCCGTGAAATTGACACCTCCCACCAATGCTCCTACAAGCGGCATTAACAGATCGGCGACCAGAGAAGAAACAATTTTTCCGAATGCACCGCCAATAATGATACCGACGGCCATGTCAACAACATTGCCTTTCATGGCAAATTGTTTGAACTCCTGAACAAACTTTGACATAATGTAAGTTATTGATAAATGTACTAGTAAATATACGAATAATTGACATGGGTTGGAACATCTTTTATAACTTTACGAACTGATTGATTTTTTTATTAATACCCTATTATGAAATTCAAATTTCCAATTACCGCAATTCTACTATTTGCATTGACCACACTTCATGCACAGGAGTCTGAAGGACGCCTGCTCCGTTTCCCTACTGTTGGTAACGGGGTAATAGCTTTTTCTTATGCAGGTGATCTCTACACCGTTCCCCTGGAAGGCGGGACGGCTGTCAGACTTACTTCCCACATCGGGTATGAAGTTTTTCCAAAAATATCGCCCGACGGGAAAACCATTGCTTTTACCGGGCAATACGACGGCAATACAGAAGTATATACCATCCCGGTGGAAGGAGGTGTTCCCAGGCGCCTGACTTATACGGCAACCCTGGACAGGGACAATATCGGAGACCGGATGGGTCCCAACAACATTGTCATGGGATGGACTCCGGATGGCAAGCATGTTGTTTTCCGTTCCCGTTGGTACAGTTTCTCCGGCATGCGTGCCCATCTTTTTACGGTGCCTGCCGAAGGCGGGGAACTCACACAGATCCCTACGACCGAAGGGGGATTTTGTTCTTTTTCACCTGACGGGGAATACCTGGCTCTGAACCGTATGTTCAGAGAATTCAGAACATGGAAATACTACAAGGGAGGACAGGCTGATGATATTTGGGTAAACAAGGTAGGAACCACCCAACTGGAAAACATTACGGCAGGTGAAGGTGACCGGGCGCAGGATATTTTTCCCATGTGGATAGGATCCGATATTTATTATATCTCGGACAGAGATTCCATCATGAATCTGTTCAGGTACAATACAGAAGAGAGGATTACGGAAAAAATCACGGAATTTGACAGGTACGACATCAAATTTCCATCAGCCTCCCAACAACATGTTGTTTTTGAGAACGGCGGCTACATTTATACATACGATGTCCGGTCCGAACAGCTTAATAAGGTAGATATAAACATCCACGATGAAAACCTGTATGCAAGATCCAGGCTTCTGGATATAGCAGATCAGGCAGCCGGATTTTCGCTTTCCCCTAATGCGGAACGCGTGCTGATCTCTGCCCGGGGAGATATATTCTCTGTCCCGGGGACGGAAGGTGCCACCTACAACCTGACTCGCACACCGGGAGTTCACGAACGTTCAGCTGAATGGTCACCAGACGGCAGCCAACTGGCATGGTTTTCCGATGTCAGTGGAGAATATCAATTGGTTGTCATGCCGTATGACAATCCCGCTGCTCCCCGGTCGCTGACTGATTTCAAAGACGGATATCCCGACGACCTTAAGTGGTCTCCGGATTCTAAAAAAATCTTTTTCACCACGGAAAAACGTGAATTGTGGATGGCTGACCCCGTATCCGGAACAGCAAAAGAACTGTTTACTACACCATACGAAGGCATTCGTGGTTTTGATGTTTCTCCGGACGGAAAATGGATCTCTTATGCCACACAGGCAGAAAACCGGGTAAGCATAGTATACCTTTACAGTATTGAAGATAACATTTCCTATCCCGTTACCAGTCCCTGGTACGATTCAGGTTCGGGCCTCTTTTCGGAGGACGGGAAATACCTTTTCTTTACTTCTTACCGAGATTTCAATGCCGCCTATTCACGGGTGGAATGGAACGCATCCTACAACCTTTCCAGCTACGTCTTTGTGATCCCGCTGGCAAAGGATACTCCTGATCCCACTGCGCTGAAAGCCGTGGAATACAAGGCAAAAGAAACAACAGAAGAAAAACCGGCCGCTCCGGCCAAAAACCGTAAGGATAAAAAAACGGAAGAGCCTTCAGAAAAACAGACGGTAGTTCTTGTAGATACGGACGGCATTGTGGAACGTGCTTCTGCCCTGCCGCTGGATCCGGGAATGTACCAGCTGCTGGCTGCTTTTAACGGGGACCTGTATTTCTGGACAAGAAGGGAAGTCAAAAAAATATCCATGGATGACATGAAAGAGTCCCCTGTGAGCAAAGGAATGCCGGTTGCTTTTGCAGCTAAAGGGAAGAAAATGCTCATCATGGAAGGAAGGGATATTCGCATAGTTGGAGCTCCCACTTGGAAATCAGATAAAAAAGTTAACCTGGACCAGATTCAGGTGCTGGCAGATTACCCTGCTGAATGGAACCAGATCTTTCATGAAACATGGCGTGTTTTCAGGGATCATTTTTACCTCCCTACCATGCATGGCCGCGATTGGAAGGATATCCGGGAGAAATACGAAGAGTTGCTACCCTATGTCAAACACCGTCACGACCTGACTTATGTCATCGGGGAAATGATATCTGAACTGAATGTGGGACATTGTTACGTTACATCTCCCCAGGACGCTCCCGGTCCTGAACGGGTAAAAACAGGCCTTTTAGGGGCTAAATTCACCAAGGATCCTTCCGGGGCATTCAAAGTGGTAAAGATCTTTGAAGGTGAAAACTGGGACAAATCGTTGCGTTCCCCCTTCCTGGACGGAGGTGTTGACGTATCCCAAGGCGATTATATTCTGGCCGTGGACGGTATGGATTGCTCCAATATGCAAGTAATTTACGAAGGCTTATTGGGAAAGGCAGAAAAAACCGTTGCCCTTACAGTGAACAGCACACCTTCCCGGACCGGCGCCAGGATAGTTTATGTAAAACCCATCGCAGACGAATCTCCCCTGCTCTATTACGAATGGGTACAGGAAAACATCCGCAAGGTCAACAAAGCCAGCAATGGCCAGATTGGCTATATACACATTCCCGATATGGGAAGACCGGGGCTGGATATGTTTACCAAACTGTTCTATACCCAACTGGACAAAAAAGCGTTGATTATTGACGATCGCATGAACGGTGGCGGGAATGTCTCGCCCATGATCCTGGAACGCCTGGCGCGCGAGGCTTACCGCATGAGCTTGTACCGGAACGGCACCAATGTTCCGGTTCCCAACGAAAGCCACTCGGGGCCTAAAGTCTGCCTGATAGACAAGTACTCCATGTCCGACGGGGACCTGTTCCCCTACGGATTCCGCGAAATGGGACTCGGCAAGCTTGTCGGGACACGCACCTGGGGAGGCATTGTGGGCATCTCGGGTTCCAAACGTTACCTGGACGGACAAGATGTCCGCACACCGTTCTTTACTTCCTATTCCACAGAAGGGGAATGGATCATTGAAGGATATGGTGTGGAGCCCGATATTGAGGTAGACATCAATCCTTTTGAAGATTTTCTGGGGAATGACGCACAGCTGAATAAGGCTATTGAAGTTTTGATGAAAGAACTGGAGTCTTACGAACCGCTGCCGGGCACTCCCGCAGACAGAAAAATGTAAACGGACCTTAAAGTTCTTACCAATGAAAAAATGGATCTTTCTGATCCTGATGTTACTTCCTGCGTGGTCGCTTGCCGCGCAGGAAGTGGATCATCAGGCACTCAGCCTGGCAAAACAAATTGATGATGTGTTGTGGTACCAAAAAGTAGGTGATGTGGCATACATTGACAAAGTTTACATTCCTACAGTACCCCGCTGGAAAGAAGACAATCCCACGGGACAGGGAGCCGGCAATCCGCTCAAGGTGTGGTCATACATCTTTGTCCCACGGGATATTGATCCGGCAAAAAAATACCCGCTTATTGTACTTCCTCACGGGGGTGTTCACGGTGATTTTACTACGTATTACACCCATATTGTACGTGAACTGATAGCACAGGGGTACATCATCGTGGCGACCGAATACCGGGGCAGTACGGGTTACGGCCGTACCATGTACCGGAATATTGATTACGGGGGACTGGAAAACGAGGATGTCTGGTATGGACGCAATTATATGGTGGAGAATTACGACATCGTGGACGGATCGCGTGTAGGCATTATGGGATGGAGTCACGGAGGAATGATCACGCTGATGAACCTGTTTGACCATCCCAAAGACTACGTCTGCGGATTTGCAGGAGTTCCGGTAAGTGACGTTATTGCCCGTCTTGGCTACAAAGGCCCGGAATATATGGCCTTGTTCTCGGCCCCGTACCATATCGGGAAAACGCCCGAAGAAGATGTGGCCGAATACCGCCGCCGCTCGCCGGCCTGGCAAGCCTCCAAATTACAGACACCGCTTTTGATACACACCAACACGAACGATGCCGATGTCAATTCCCTGGAAGTAGAACACCTGATCCATGCGCTGAAAGCCGAGGGAAAATCTTTCGAATACAAAATTTTCGACAACCATCCCGGAGGCCATTCCTTTGACCGGATGGACATGCCGGAGGCTTCTGCCATCAGGATGGACATTTACCGTTTCCTGGCAAAATACCTTAGACCTCCCAAACCGTTCAAAAACGTAAAGGAGCTTAGAAAAGCCGCATACGAACCCTGGAAACTACCGGGCCATTAAAGAGCGCAATTTTTCGGGAATATCTGTGTTATCCATCAATTCCGTGAAGTTTTCTGCTCCGGGACCGTAGGCAAACACAGGGACTACGGTTCCGGAATGTCCTGTTGTACTAAAGTAGGGACAGCCGTCATAACCAATGTTGACACCGCCGGTTTCATGGTCTGCTGTAATAATTACAAGGGTTTCCTGATGTGCATCTGCATAATCCAGCACTACTTTCAGTACCTGGTCCATGATTTCCATTTCATCCATGAGACCCTGGACATTATTGCTGTGACCGTGTCCGTCAATGCGGGCTTCTTCTATCATCAGGAAGAATCCTTCCGGATTTTCTTTTTGGCTCAGCCATGTAAGGGCTTTGTCAACCGTACCGGGTAGTACCTCTTTAAAATCAGCCAATGCAAGTACTTTCTCTTCCGGTTGCGAGATTGACAATTCATCCGGAGAATCAAAAAAAGCATATCCTTTAGCCGTGAAGTCTTCTATCAGATCCAGGCTGTCTGTTCGTTGATTGAAATATTTCAGACCGTCACCTATCAACAGGTCGTAATCGCTCTCCAGCATCTGCGTGGCAATCATTTCCCCTTCGGAACGCTTGGGAACATGAGCGTAGAAAGCAGCGGGAGTGGCATCTAAAATTACTGTGTTAACTACAATGCCTGTTGACATGCCCATGTCGCGGGCCTCTGCCATCACACTAATGAGTGTGTCTCCGGCCGGATTCAATCCCACCGTGCCGTTATTGGTCTTTTCACCTGTGGCCAGAGCCGTTCCTCCGGCTGCAGAGTCGGTCACTTTGCTGTTTGCCGAGTAGGTGGTCGCCAGGCCCATGTGCTGAATACGGTTAAGCTGTGAAGGAGCATATTCCTCGCCGTTGACCGCATGCTCCATGATCAACGTGGAGACTTGCCCGAATCCCATACCGTCCCCGATTAAGTAAATTATGTTTTTGGGAACCGGTTGTTTTTCCTTGACAGGGAACAATACCGCGATCCCGATTAAAATCACTGCGATGGCAGAAATGGAGACAATGACACTACGATTGGTTTTCATGATTGTTATTTTTATTTCCGGACTTGTTGGCGAAATCTCTCGGCAGCAAGCCAAATTGGTTAAAGAAACATTTTGAAAAATAAGAAGGTGTATTAAATCCCACCAGGTAAGCTACTTCGTTGATCTGATATTCTCCGGTGCCAAGCAATTCAGCCGCTTTTTTCAACCGGATAAGTTGTATATAATCGTTTGGAGTAACTCCCGATATGGATTTAATTTTCTTGTGCAATCCCGATCGGCTGACAGACATATGAAGCGCTATACTGTCAATCAGGTTCTCCGTTTCGGACAGGTTATCCATGATGATTTGGTTGACACGGGTAATGAAATTCAGGTCTGCGCAGTTTTTGGCAATAGTCTGCGGGGGAGTTACGGGAGACGAGGCAAACACCTCTTTTAATTGATTCCTGTTTTTAATAATGCTGGCAATCTGAGCTTTTAAGAATTCCGGGGAAAAAGGTTTTTCAATGAACACATCTGCCCCGTCTTCCAATCCCTGTGTTTTGGAACGAATATCCGTCTGAGCGGTAAGGAGTATTATGGGAATATGACAATACATGGGTTCTGAACGAACTGCTTTGCAAAAATCTATGCCATCCATGACGGGCATGAGAATATCGGTTACTATAACATCAATGATCCGGGTTTCATCCAGTCGTTCCAACGCTTCTTTTCCATTATTTGCCGTTACTATATTATAGAGCCTTCCCAGGTTAAGCGTCAAAAATTCAAGCAGTTCCACATTGTCCTCTACTACCAGGACAGTGTGGTCAAATTCTTCATCTGTTTTGGATTGTTCTGACAGTTTTTCTCCGGCCGGCTCAGCCGAATGTATTTCAAGAACATCATTTTCCAGAGACTCTTCTTCCAGGGTTGCCTGAACAAAAGGAATGGCAACCGTAAATACAACCTGGTTATTTTCATTTCTGACATCAATCCTTCCTTCGTGTTTTTCCACCAAATGCTTTACCAGGGCAAGCCCTACGCCGCTTCCCTCTTTTCTCCGGAAGGTTCCCGTGTCATTTATTTGGAAGAAAGGCAAAAATATTTTATCAAAATATTCAGAAGGTATTTCTTCCCCGTTATTGGATACTTCAATGACAAAATCATTCTCCTGGCGGTTCAGGATGACACTGATAGTATCCCGGGCGTATTTAAGGGCATTGTTCAGCAAATTCCCCATTATTTTGTTTATGGCCTCGGCATCCACAACGCATGTGTACTCTCCTTCCGGAATTGTAACTTCCATTCTTACGCCTTTAAGTTTACAAATGGATTTAAACCGGTAAGAAACACTCCTTACGATCTCAGACACATCGGCCGGATGGAAATTGTAAACAAAGACGTTCTGCTCAATTTTGCGAAAATCCAGCAATTGATTGGCCAGTGTATGCAACCGTTCCACATTCCGTTCCATGATATCAAGGTTTTCCCTGGCCTGGTCTTTTGGGGGAAGCGAATGAATGATGTTTTCCAGCGGAGCTTTGATCAGACTCAGCGGTGTACGGATTTCATGAATGATATTGGTGAAAAAACTGATCTTCTGATCATACAACTCCTTCTCTTTTTCCATTTGATACTGGAGCATACTGCTTTCCATCTTTCTCTTTTGGCTTTTTCTGACCAACTCCATGCTCAGGTATACAAGAAATCCCAGAATAATTAAATAACCGGCTATCATATAATGCCTTAACGCAAGAGGGGTTAGCACATGAACCGGGACAGAAGATCCGGTTTCATTCCATACTTCATCGCTGTTGGCCGCTTTTACATGAAAGATGTATTTCCCCGGCGGCAGACTGTTGTATACGGCCGATCGTGAATATCCTGAATTTGACCATGGTTCTTCCAGGCCCTCCATATAATAGGCATACCTGTTATGTTGGGGAGAGACATAACTAAGAGCGACAAAATCAGCTTTAAAATGGGCAGGACCCGGACCAAGGGTGATCGCTCCACCCGGATCCGGGGTCAGAGAATGTTCAGACGACCACATGCCGGTTATCATAACTTCCGGCGGCAGGTTGTTCAAACGGAGCAAATCCGGTCGTAAGGCCACAAAACCTCCAGTCCGGCCAAAAAATATCGTTCCGTCCGGCAACGACAGCCCTGCGTTGTTGTTATACTGGTTGCCCCTGGAGAACGATCCCTCGTCAATAATTCTGACCTCACCGCTTTGACCGTCTATGCGACAGATTGCTCTGCCCATGGTAATCCATAAATTTCCCTGTTGGTCCGATGTAATATCATTGATAATAGTACCGGGCAGAGCCCTTTGCCCGACAACAGAATGAAAGGTATGTGTTTTATAATCAAAAGTACATAATCCGCTTCCTTCGGTCCCGATAAACAACCTGAGTTTGTTATCCTGGTGCAGGCAAATCAATTTATTGACAGGCAACGATCCTTCTTCTTCCGAATGAACGTATTGGGCCCACGAGTCTGAAACCGGGTTATAACAGAACAAACCCTGCTCGTATGTGGCCACCCAGACCAATCCGGTGTGGTCTTCCAGAATATCGTGAACCCTTGTGTCCCTTACCTGGGGAATTCGTCGAAAATGATCCTTGTCCGGCAGGTATTGGTCCAATCCCAATAAAGTGCCTATATATATATTGCCTCCGGAAGTATTGAATATTTTATATATGGCCTGGTGGGACAGTGTTGTGGTATCTGTCCCTACAGACTGGTAATGCCGTTTCCGTCCCGTTCCCGGATGGTACCTGAGCAACCCGTCTGAATAAAAGCCCAGCCACAGTTCTCCTTTCATGTCACAAATAGCCCGCAGGTTGGTATATTCAATTTTTGAGGAATACAAATCAAACCCTCCGGTAACCGGATTAAACCGGCACAGGCCTCCATCCTTGGTCATGCCCAGCCACACTCCGGATCCGTTCGCTGCCGGTGCAATATTTGAAACAACACTTCCTTCGGTATCAGGCACCGAATATTGTTGAAAAAAATCAAACCCGGGCCTCAGGTAATGAATACCGTCAAAATAGGTCCCGATCCATAAAGCCTTTTCTTTGTCAACTACTAATGCAAAAACCGAACGCAATTCTTCCGGGGTGTTGTAGTGGCTCATATCCAGTCTCTCGCACTTGCGTGTATTTATATTTAAGTAAAAAAGTCCGTTGTCGGCACCAAGAAGCAGCCCGTTGGAGCCGGGTTTAAGAATTACGTTGATCCCCTGAATGAATGTACTTTCGGGTGTGTTGATATACCTGAACATTTTCCCGGTATGATAATCATAACGGACCAGGCCGTATTTAACCGTGCCAATCCACATACAATTGTTTTCCGTATCTTCCAGAAAGCATTTGGTGTCATAAGTTTCAGAAAGATCACCGGTTTCACTGACAGGGAAAAAGTCAAAAGCATCACGTTCTGCATTGTAACGGCAATACCCGCCTTTGAATGTGGACGCCCAGACATTTCCATAAACATCCGAAGCAACCGTCCATATATGATCAGAAATGATATCCTCAGGGGCTGAATATTGGTTGAGTGAACCTGTTCCCGGTTCGTATCTGAAAATCCCGTTTCCGTAGGCAGCAATCCAGAGTGCGCCGTCTTTCCCTGGCTCAATATCATTTACCGGACCCGTAATGCATACTCCGTCTTCAGTGGTTGCTAAAAAGGCCTTGAATATGGATGTGCCCGGTTCATGAATATATATCCCTTCATCCGTTCCAACCCAAATCTCCTTTGATTCCGGATCTTCATACAGAGACCTTATAAAATTGTTGCCTATAGATGAAGAATCTCCGGGAATATTCCGGAAAACAGTATTCGTATATCCATTGTACAGATTCAACCCGTCTTTTGTCCCAAACCACATCAATCCCCTGCTATCCTGCATCACGGTCCATACAGAACTGTGAGACAGTTGTTCGTTGATGCCTGTTGCGTTATTGTTTGAAAAAGGAAACACTGTAACCGGCAGCCACAGAAAAAGTAAAAAAAAGAATTTTTTAAAGTTTCGCATCATCATTGCAACAAAAATAAAATAAATCCACCAGAGCCCATGGCAATAATATTGGACAGAAATATAAATATTTTGCAAATCGCCTCCACCTGGTTAAAATTTTCATTCATGCTTTTTTATTTTACAACATTTTTGCATCTCCGGGTAATAATCTGCTATCCTTTCATTTTTTTAATGAGTTTATTTGCTATGCTTAAAACCACTATTAAAACATGATATAATTAACATTATGAAAGGATTTCATTTTAAATTGAAAATGTTTGTTTTGGCTTTGGCTGTGTTTGGATCCGCAACAGCTTATGCTCAAACAAATGTGAAAATTTCTGGTATTGTGCTTTCGGACACAAACGAACCTTTACCGGGCGTTACCGTTCTTCAGAGAGGCACTTCAAACGGAACAACCACAGATCTGGATGGGGCCTACAACCTGGTAGTACCCGAATATGCCATTCTGGAAGCTTCCTATTTGGGCTTTACCACACAAGCTATCCCTGTGCAATCAGGTGTTTTCGTTTATAATTTTACCCTGACCGAAGATGACAAATGGCTGGAAGAAGTTGTTGTGATCGGTTACGGTATCCAGAAAAAGAAACTTATCACCGGAGCTACCGTTCAGGTCAAAGGCGAAAACATTGAAAAACTCAATACAGTAGACGTTTTAGGCGCTCTACAAAGTCAAAGTCCCGGTGTTTACATCACACAAAGTTCGGGACAGGTAGGCGAAGGGTTCAGGATCAATATCCGCGGTCTGGGCACTACCGGCGAAACAACTCCCCTATATGTTATTGACGGAGTAGCAGGGGGTTCTCTTTCTTCACTGAATCCAAGTGACATTGAATCCATTGACGTATTAAAAGATGCCGCTTCTGCTGCCATATACGGTGCACGTGCAGCCAACGGCGTTATCCTGGTTACCACCAAAAAGGGCAAGGCAGGAAAATTACAGATCACCTATGACGGGTATTATGGTGTTCAGAACGCCATCACCAACGGTGTTACTCCTCTGAATGCAGCGCAATATATGGAAATTATCAATGAAGCACTCCTGACACAGGACAGTTCAGGCGGCCTGCTCTATAACTGGGAAGACGAATTGCCGGCTTCCATGCTTGCCTCCATAAAAAACGGGTCCTGGAACGGAACCAACTGGCTTAAGGAAGGCACCAATGCAAACGCCCCTATTACCAGTCACGCTGTGAACCTGATGGGTGGTAATGAACAATCCCGTTTCTCCCTTGGCTTCTCTTACCTGATGCAGGAAGGTACAATCGGGTATCCGGCCACTCCCCACTACGACCGTTACACGGCACGTATGAACTCAGATCATTCCCTGTGGAAAAAGAACGGACGGGATATCATCCGTTTTGGTGAAAACATTGTATTCTCCAATTACAGCAGATCGGGTGTCAGCATTGGGAACATGTACAGCAACAACGTTCGCAACCTTTTGAAGATGTCACCGCTTTTGCCTGCATACAACGATGATGGTGATTACTATATCTATAAAGATATGGTCAAAGACGGCTGGGATTTTGAACAGGAATTGAATAATCCACTGGCCCAGCTGAATTATACCCGCAAAAACAGGAACTCCGTAACCAGGAGATTGCAGGCTAATGCCTTCCTGGAAATTGCACCTTTAAAAGAACTCAAGTTCAAAAGCAGCGTTGGATACGATTACTACCAGAATTCTTACAGGTACTACGTTCCCACTTACATATTGTCTTCAAAGACAACCAACGATACGGATGACGTGACACAGGGCCAGTCATGGAGCACCAACTGGACCTGGGAGAACACTTTGAATTATTCCAAATTATTCGGAGAGCATTCCATTGATGTCCTTGTGGGTCAATCCATGGAAAAATGGGGCAACGGAGAAAGTGTATATATCAAGAACTCAAATTCCCTGTTCCCCGGATCATACGATCATGCCTATATCAGCAATACCCAGGGCCTTGATAACACCAACACCAACATTTCCGGAGAACCTTCAACCGCCGGCAGCCTGGTATCGTTTTTCGGTCGTATCAATTACAACTTCAGGGAAAGGTACCTGCTTTCCCTGGTCATGCGTGCAGACGGTTCTTCCAACTTTGCCAGGGGCAAACGTTGGGGATATTTCCCTTCTGTTTCTGCGGGATGGATCCTGACCAATGAACCTTTCATGGAATCGGTTACCGATGTCATGAATTTCTTTAAACTTCGTGGAAGCTGGGGTCAGAACGGGAACTGCAATATTGATAATTTCCAGTACCTGGCTACAATAGCATTCAATACAGGGGCCTATTACTTTGAAGATAAAAACACACCTTCCACCGGTGCGTATCCGGACATTCTGCCTAATGCAGACGTAACCTGGGAAACATCGGAACAGCTGGACCTTGGTTTTGATGCACGTTTCTTTGACTCCCGCCTGGGTGTGAATTTTGACTGGTACGTCAAGACCACCAAAGACTGGCTGGTGGTAGCACCTACCCTGTTATCCTACGGTACAGGCGCTCCCTTTATCAACGGAGGAGACGTAGAAAACAGGGGCGTTGAGCTGGCTCTTTCCTGGTTTGACAAGGTCGGCAACGATTTCCAATACGACATCAATATGAATTTCGCACACAACAAGAATAATGTACTGCGATTGGCCAACGAAGAAGGTATCATTCACGGACCTGAAGCTGTTATTGCCGAAAACACCACAGAATCTTTCCGTGTTCAGGTAGGTTATCCCATGGGTTACTTCTGGGGATACAAAACACTCGGCGTATTTCAAAACCAGGCACAGATAGATACGTTCCTGGCAGAAGGCGGCGCTACCAAGCAAGGTACACCGGTACCGGGAGACCTGATTTTCCAGGACACCGATGGGAATGGTGTAATAGATGAAAATGACAAAACTTTCATAGGGAATCCCAATCCTGATTTCACGGGCAGTTTTTCACTTAACCTTTCCTACAAGGGATTTGACTTCTCCATGACAGCTTACGGTGCATTCGGCCAACAAATACTCAAATCTTACCGGTCATTCTCGGACACTCCCAATGACAACTACACCACGGATGTATATACAAAATACTGGACCGGCGAAGGATCCACCAACCGCTACCCGGCATTCTCATACGGAAAAAATGAAAACTTCAAGGATATTTCAGACATCTACATTGAAGACGGGGATTATGTCAAGATATCCAATGTTACCCTGGGTTATAATTTCAAAAATGTCTGGAAGAATCTTCCGGCATCTCAATTGAGAATATACGTAGCCGCTCAGAACCTGTTTACAATTTCCAACTATTCCGGTATGGACCCGGAAGTAGGTTTTGGAGGTGGTGAAACCTGGGCTTCCGGTATCGATAACGGATACTATCCCAGTTCACGCACTTTTATGGTAGGCCTGAACCTTAAATTTTAACTTGTAAGAAACAGACAAATATGAAACGTTTAACATATATTATAGCAGCAAGCATCTTCCTTTTTGCCGGTTGTGAGAGTTTCCTGGATACCGAAAGCTATACCAAAAAGAATACTTCAAACTTTCCTGCAACAGAAAGCGATGCCGAACTCATGATCACTGGCATTTATGCCTCCATGAACGATCTTATAGCAGATCCCGAATCACATCCCTTTTACATTTTTGAACTGGCCGGAGACGATCGGTTGGGGGGTGGCAGTACCAGCAACCGCGGTGCTCAGTCTTATGACCGTTTAATGAATGCCGGCGTAAGTTTTAGTGAATCTTTATGGAGGGAATGGTATTCCGGAATATTCCGGGCAAACAATGCCATCGAGACCATGGACAATGTGACGGAATGGAGTACAGCAGGCAAACGTGAACAGTTGCTGGGTGAAGCCCATTTTTTACGTGCTTTCTTCTATTTTGACCTGGTTCGCGTATACGGACAGGTGCCCCTGATTCTGGAAACAGCCCCGCAGAACCTGCCAAAATCCCCGGCAGACGATATCTATGCCCAGATTGCCTACGACCTGCAACAGGCCATTGAACTTTCGCCTTCACTGAAATTTCCGGAGTACGGATCGGGACATGCCTCCAAATGGGCGGCAGAAGCATTGATGGCGCGTGTTTACCTGTTTTATACCGGTTTTTACAACAAAACCGAACTTCCTGTAGCAGGTGGAGGATCTGTTGGTAAACAGCAAGTTGTTTCCTACCTGGAAGACTGCATCAACAACAGCGGCCACACCCTGGTCAGCGACCAGCGTAATATCTGGCCTTATACCAATCCTTATACGGGAGCGGATTACCAATACGTCATTGATAACGGATTGCTATGGGAAGGTGACGGTTGCAAGGAAACAATCTTTGCCCTTAAATTTGCAAACACCGGAGACAGAGGTCGTTTTAACCGCATTGTAGAATTTTTCGGGATGAGAAAATCCAAAGCATCCTGTTTCCCCTTCATACCGCAAGGATACTCAAACGGTCCGGCAAACAGAACGTTGTGGGACGACTGGTCTACGGATCCCGATTATGCCGGTGACACCCGTCTGAGGGGTTCCATATGTAGCGAACAGGAAGAAATTCCCGATTATCCCGGAGACCCCATCAAAGAGGTAGAGAAAACCCGTCTGTGGGCTAAAAAATACCTGGGAGTAGGCGCTTACGAAGGGGACAACCTGATCATCTCTTTTGCATATTTTTATGGAGGGACCAATAACCGCCAGGTGGGTCTTACCTCGGATATAATTCTCATCCGCATGGCCGATGTGTACCTGATGCATTCCGAATTGACGCAAACGGTAACCTACATGAACAAAGTACGTCAACGTGCCGGGTTACCTCCTTACGCATCTTATTCCCTGGAATCCCTTAAAAAGGAACGTCGCTACGAACTCTGCTTTGAAAGCCTTCGCTGGAACGACCTGCGCCGCTGGGGTGACATGCAGGAAAAAGTCAACAACCAGGAAGGTGTAGCCATCACCAACAGAGGCGTACCGTCAGTATATACGTTCGGAGCATTTGACTACATGCAACGCTATCAGCAAACCGGTGGCGGTTTCTGGAAGATCCCCGAATCCCAGGTCACCCTGTCTGAAGGCGTCCTGGAACAAAATCCGGGCTGGGAAAGCACTTATGATTTCATAAGCCTGCCCTACTACGCGAATTGAGTACGTCGTACACTTCGTTCTTTTCGCTGTTTATCAGCGCTTTAACAAAAAGCACCCCCGGGGGGTGCTTTTTGTTAATTGCCTGTCTTTCAGGCAAAAGAACGAAGTGTACGACGCACCTTTTTTTGCTATCTTTGGACCATGAAACAAACCATTCTCCTTTTCGCGGCATTGCTTCTCATTTCGGGCAACCGCGCCCATGCATGCACCAATTTACTGATCACCAAAGGAGCCTCGGCAGACGGGTCCTGTATGGTCACCTATGCAGCTGATTCGCACACCCGGTACGGGTGTCTGGCATTCTACCCGGCAGCGCTTTATCCCGAAGGCACCATGATGGATGTCCGGGAATGGGGCACCAACCGATACCTCGGCAAGATACCACAGGCCACGGAAACGTATTCGGTGGTAGGAAACATGAACGAGCACCAAGTGGTGATAGGAGAAACCACATGGGGCGGACTCTCTTCCCACCGGGATCCGCACGGGATTGTCGATTACGGATCCCTGATGTACATCAGCCTGCAACGAGCACGGACCGCCCGCCAGGCCATAGAAGTCTTTACCTCATTGGCCAATGAGTACGGTTATGCATCCAGCGGGGAGTCCATTTCTTTTGCCGATCCCAACGAAGTCTGGTTTATGGACGTGATAGGGAAAGCGCCCCGGATGAAAGACGGCGAAAATGCCAACAAAGGGATCGTGTGGGTGGCAATCCGTCTGCCCGACGGAACCATCAGTGCCCATGCCAACCGGGCCCGGATCCGCCAATTTCCCCTGGATGATCCGGAAAATTGCCTGTATGCGCCCGATGTGATTGAACATGCGCGGGAAACCGGTCTGTACCAGGGACCCGACAGCCTTTTCAGCTTTGCCGAGGCTTACGGTCCGGCAGACGGAGGCACCGTCCGCGGTTGTGATGCCCGTGTGTGGGCCTTTTTCAATAAGCACGGAGCCGAGGATATGACGCCCTACCTGCCTTACGCGCTGGGACATGACCTGAGCCGTCCCCTTCCTCTTTACGTGAAAGCCAAAGAAAAGCTCACCGTCAAACAAGTGGCCGATATGATGCGCGATCATTACGAAGGCACCCCCATGGACATGACATGCGATATAGGCGCCGGAGGCCACGACCTGCCCTATCGCTGGCGCCCTATGGGATTTGAAGTGGACGGTAAACAATACGTTAATGAACGGGCTATTTCCACTCAGCAAACCGGATTTTGGTTTGTGGGACAATGCCGTTCCGGTTTGCCCGATGAAATTGGCGGAATTTTCTGGTTTGGTGTGGATGACGCAGGAACCTCACCGTTGACACCCATATATACATCCTCCCTGGAAGTCTCACCCCATTATGCCTTGGGACAAGGGGCCTCCATGCTGCAATATTCCCCCGAATCCATGTTCTGGCTTTGCAACCGGATTGCCCAGTTCGCTTACCTGCGCTACAACCAGATAGGAGCCGAGGTAAGGCAGGCGGTGGATGCACACGAACATGCCCGGCTGGCCGAAATTCCCCTGACAGATGCCCGCGCCATGGACTTGTGGAAACGCGATCCCCTGGAAGCCCGCCGCTTTCTGACCGACTACTCCCTGCAATCCGCTGCAGATTTGTTTAAACGTTAGCAGGAACTAGATATATACCTGCTTGTGAAATACATAGACGGGAACATCAAACGCCAGAACCCCGACGGCAGCTTTGCCACCAACGGTCACTCGGATTCCATCCCCCCGGCTCCGGTTTACGGCGGTTACAACAATCGCTGGAAAGAAGCCGTAGTAAAAGACGCCGGAGAAAAGCTGCTGGCTCCGTAAGGGAAGAAAAAGGTACGTCGTACACTTGATTCTTTTCGTTGATTATCAACGTCTTAACAAAAAGCACCCCCAGGGGGTGCTTTTTGCTAAGTGCCTGTCTTTCAGGCAAAAGAACAATGTGTACGACGTACCTTTTTGCTGCCTTTCTGCCGGGGCTTGTCCCGGCTAAGCCCTCCCTACGGTTAGGGAGGGTTTGGGTGGGTGTTCGTTATTGTGGCGGCACAGCCGCCGCCCTTAAACGACAAAACCCCTGACCTTTTCGGGTCAGGGGTTCGTTTAAGGGCGGCGGCTACCTACTCTCCCACCTGGTGGGGCAGTACCATCGGCACAAACGCGTTTAACTTCTCTGTTCGGAATGGGAAGAGGTGGGTCCACGTCGTTATAGCCACCATGATCTTGCTG
>Ga0209408_1000171_pt1 | contig 54072 bp, 60 predicted proteins | sample AD_UKC107_MetaG_FD_184422 | JGI IMG/M metagenome (GOLD analysis project Ga0209408, IMG submission 184422) | Active sludge microbial communities of municipal wastewater-treating anaerobic digesters from Hong Kong - AD_UKC107_MetaG (SPAdes)... | ecosystem: Engineered > Bioreactor > Anaerobic >... | reverse complement strand
TCTCGGGGGGCGGGTACATGGAGGAGGTCTTCCTGGAGCGCGAGGAGGGTGCGAGCAGCCCCAGCACCGGCCGGTTCATGATGAACAGGTTCGATCTCTTGATCATCGCTCCCGCCACCGCCAATACCGTCGCCAAGATCGTATCCGGCATCGCCGACAGCCTGCCGACGAACGCCGCGGCCCTCGCCAACAAGGGGGGCGTTCCCGTCTACGTCCTCCCCACCGACGTTTTGGAGAGGACAAAGACCGAACCCCCTTATTCCATCGACAGAGATCTCTGCAGGCGGTGTGAGGCCTGCGAGCCGAAAGAGGCGTGTCCAAAGGGGGCCATCGATGGACAGATCGATCTTTCGAAGTGCGACGGCTGCGGGATCTGCAGGGATCTCTGCCCTTACGGAGCCATCAGCAGAGCCCCGATCACCGTTGTGACCAGGCCTCTGGACAAGGAGAACATCGAGCGTCTGAGGTCGATCCCCGGATTCGTCGTCCTCGAGGGGCCTGAGGAGATCGAAGGGCTGGTCTGATCCCCTGGTCGGGTCTGATCACAGGTTCGATCCCCGGAAGAGAGATGTAAGATTTATCATCTAAGAAGCGGGAGCTGGATCGAGGCGAAAATGTCAGTTCTGGTAGTGAACAACTATGGTCAGTTCAACCACCTGATCCACCGGAGCATAAGAGACCTCGTCCCGGCGAGGATGATCTCCAACCAGACGCCCGCCGAGGAGATCGAGGCCGACGGCCTGATCCTGGGCGGAGGTCCGACCCTCGAGCGAGCCGGAAACTGCTCTGAGTACCTGACCAGGCTCGACATTCCCATCCTCGGCATCTGCCTCGGCCTCCAGGTTATGGCCGAGACCTTTGGGGGGAAGGTGGAGAAGGGCGCCGTCGGCGGGTACGCCGAGGTGGAGGTCGAGGTGCTGGAGGAGGACGACATCCTCAAGGGCCTCCCCCCCAGGATCAAGACCTGGGCCTCTCACGCCGACCAGGTGGTCATCCTCCCGCCGGAGTTTCAGGTGCTGGCGAGGTCCGAGGTCTGCGAGATCGAGGCGATGAGGCACAAAAAGCGGCCCCTCTACGGAGTCCAGTGGCACCCCGAGGTCGTCCACACCCAGGGCGGGATCCAGCTCCTGGAAAACTTCCTTGAGGTATGTCGGAGATAGGCGGGTCCGCCGGTCCCAGCGGCATCGAGGAGATGCTGGCGGACCTGGAGATCCAGCTGGAGGCGGCGGAGAGCCTCTACCCGGAGACCATCGCCCGCGAGATCGTGCGGATCGGCTTTCGGTGCGTGAGGTGCGGCGACTGCTGCCGGGGCGAGGATAACCGCGTCGCAGTATTCCCCTTCGAGGTCAGGGCGATCGTCGCCGAGACGGGCGAAAGGTGGCTTGCGGCCGTCGAGCCCCCGCTGGAGGGCGAGTGGGATTCGCAAGGAAACTTTCACACCCTGGAGTGGCAGCTCGCAAAAGCCGGCCGGGACTGCAAGTACTATTCTGAGAAAGGCTGCCGGATCTACGGCAAAAGGCCGCTCATCTGTCAAACTTACCCCTTTTACCTGGAGGAGGGCCGTCTCCGCTGGTCTGAGTGCCGGGGGCTTGGAGGCGAGATCGAAACGGAGGAGGCCACGAAGCTCGCCGAGCTTCTGAAGCGGAGGCAGATCGTCGAGATTCAGGAGGCGATCGAGCTGGTCCGGAAGTACGAGAACTTCGAGAGGGGCGGGCCGTCGCCTTTCGGCAGATGCATCGTCCACGACAGCGAGGGTGAGCACGAGATCGAGTGGTCCGAGATTCCGGGGGCTCTCGGAAGGCGGCTTCGAAGGTCGCAGAAATGGTAATAACAGAAGCTGTCATTCTTTTCTGCTGTAGTAGGATCAACTCTCCGGCCTTCTATTTGGCTGGTTTTGATCCGCCTCGAAGATCAAAGGCATCACCAAAAACTATTTTTGTAACTGGCGTAAATAAGTCTCTTTGAGGAGGATGGCCAAAAATGGATCGCAGATGGAGTTCGCTCTTGTTGGGCTCGGTCCTTCTGTTTACTTTTGCGGCGTCATCATCCTCTGATCAGGCTGCGGATATTAAAAGGGATCAAATGGATGCGGTGGCCTGGTATAATTTGGGCAACGAGCTATTTAGCGACAGCAAATACAACGAATCTATCGAGGCATACGACAGAGCAATTGAGCTTAATGAATCTTACGTGGAGGCCTGGAAAGACAAAGGACGAGCTCTAACCATTTTAAATAATTCTCAAGAGGCCATCCGGTGCTTTGATGAAGTCCTAAATATTGACCCAAAATTTGAAAGAGCATGGTATGGCAAGGGCTATGTCCTCTTTCAATCGGGCAGCTACAACGAATCCATTGAGTGCCTTGAAGTGGCCTTGAGAATCGACCCGTATGATGTCGATGCCTGGACTCTCAAAGGATTATCTCTCCTAAGTTTGGGCAAGTACGATGAGGCCATAGAGGCTTACGACCAGGCCATCGAAATCGATCCGCAATATCCTCAGGCCTGGGGCAATAAAGGAAATGTTCTTGCCATCCAGGAGAATTATGACCAAGCTATCAGGTGCTTTGATGAGTTCATCAGGCTGGACCCGAATGATTCCAAAGCATGGAACGCCAAAGGGAATGCTCTATATTACCAGGGCCACTACGCCGAAGCCGTTCAGGCTTACGACGAGGCGATAAGACTGGATTCGGAATACGCTTCTTCCTGGGACAACAGAGGCTTGGCACTCGATGGATTGGGCGACTACGCTGAGGCGATCAGATGTTTCGACGAGGCCATCAGGCTAGATCCTGAGAATGCCAAATTCTGGACCAATAAGGGCATTGCGCTCGATTCCATGGGCAACTATACTGAGGCAGTCCAGGCTTATGACGAGGCGATCCGACTCGATCCGGAATATGCCCGGGCCTGGAATAACAAAGGCTGGATTCAATATTTGCTTGGCAACTATACCGAGGCTATCCAGGCTTACGACGAGGCCATCAGGCTGGACCCCGAGTACACCTCGGCCTGGAACAACAGGGGCATGGTTCTTCATGGCCAGGGGAACTACAGCGAAGCGATCCAGGCTTACGACGAAGTCATTAAAATATATCCGCTGGATGTGATGGCTTGGACCAATAAGGGATTGGCTCTGATCATGTTGGGCCGCTACGACGAGGCCATCCAGTGCTCCGAAGAGGCACTCAAGATTGATCTGCTGAATGAAGATGCTTGGAACAACAAAGGACTTGCCCTGACTATGTTGGGCCGCTACGACGAGGCGATCGATTGCTTTGACAGGGCGCTCGAAATAAATTCGAGGAACAAATTAGCTCAAAATAATAAGAGGCTCGCGATTGCTGGCTGCGATATCGAATCGTCGAAACTTGAAAACTATAATCGAAACGCTGAAATCTGGTGAGTGCGGTTGACAAATCCTTAAAGAGCTCCCTCCGACCTGATTCTCGGTGCATCAGCTCAGATAAGAGTTTTTCTCCCTCAGCAAGCACCATCCTGAAATGGACCAATTGGGATATGTTCCTTATATGAAGCCATCTTTGCCAACCCCCACCAGGCCCAGCTGTTTCTCCAAAACGGCCTTTCACCTACCTTCGTCCTGGACCTCGTACTCCAGGGTGCTGATGGCGTGCTTGAAGACGATGATCTTCTTGCCCTTCCCCACGTCCAGGAGCAGCTCGTAGTTGTTGTGCGACTCAAGCTTCGCGATCAAAGGCCTTCCGTCCATCAGCCTGATCGTCACCTTCTGGCCCACGGCCCGAGGGATGAACTGCTTGGGCTTGGCCGTCTCCTTCTTCGTCTCCTCTTCTCCCTCTCCCCTCATATCCATGAACATGATCTTCAGCTCCTCCAGCTCCTAATGATCTCGAATCGTCCCTTCGAGAAGGCTCTTTCCCTCCTCCGAGCGAAAGAGGGGCGGCTCCCAGTCCTCGACGATCCGGCACCTCTTCCTTCTTTCCCCAATCCTCATCTCCTCCTCCCCCTCTTCACCGCCCTCTCCTCTATCCGCGGCTCCGGCTTCCTCCACCACTTCCTCGGCCATTTCCTCCGGCTCCTCTTCCGCCGCCTCGACCCGGCGGATCAGAATCCCCCTCCTCTGCCAGGCCGGGCTCTTGGCGAGGTTCGTGCCCCGGCGGAAGAGCAGCTCGTGGATCTCGGCCTCCTTCATCCCCCGCAGATGGCCCATGGCCTGGTCGGGGGCGAGGCCGTCGTCGATGAGGGCGTAAAAGCCGCTGGAGAAGACGTGGTTTCTCCAGGCCTCGTCCTGCCTTCCGGCGAAGTACTCGACTATCTCGCCGGGGCAGAGGGGGATCGACCTCGCGTCCATGGCCACGGCTTTTCCGAGGCCGATGGAGAGGAGGCCCGAGAGGGACCCCGCCACCACCGAGTCGATCTTCTCCAGCCGGCCGTTGAAGGGCGCCTCGCCGAAGAGGAGGCTGACCTCGTCGGAGAAGGTGAAGGCAAGGAAGGGTGCGAGCCCCGACCCCTCGACGAACGCCCTTGCGGCCGTCGCCATCGCCCTCGCGAAGTCCAGGTCGTGGGGCTTATCCGCCTTCCGGAGGAGATTTCCGAAGCCTCTCCCGTCGGCCCTCACCACCAGGGGAGCCCGGACCCGGAGGTCGGCGTAAACCTCCCGGCGATCAGTCCTTCTTTTCATCGCCGTAAGGCACGGGCACGGTGCCGAAGTGCTTGGTGATTATGATGTCCCCGACGGCGGTGACCCCCTGGTAGGGTATGATGATCCCCTTTCCCTTGAGGTCGAGGAAGGACTTGTTGAGACTGCCCAGAGCAAGGCCGCTCACCTCGCCTACATCCGGATCGAGGACCACGTCGTCAACCCTCCCGACGAAGATCCCCTTCTGGGTGTAGACGTCCTGATCCAGAAGTGCTGTAATTTCGATGCGCATCTCGTCCCCTCCTTATCGGTTTACGCTCTCATATCTTAAATCTTCTGATCAGTTCTGCCCGGCAAAATCTGGATCTTCAAAGGGGTCTGGCGCCTTTCCCCGCCCCGGGAAGATATCATCCCGCTGATAGGAGAGCTGCTCAGAAGAATTCCTTCGCGGAATCTCTTCGAGCATCCCTTCAAGGAATTCATCCGAGGCTTGCGCGATGACGGAGCCGGACCGGGGGGTCGACCCCGCCCCGGCATGGAGATCGGTGGGCGAAGGTCCGGGACGGGTTTGATGATCAAAAAAAGAGGGATCGTCATCCTGCCGGAGAGGATGGTTCATAAAACGAGATTGAAGCTGGGAGGAGTCCTTGCCCCTCCCAGCACCCCCTTCATCATCCTCCCCCTCCCTTTAGGGAGATCTTCATCATCTTGAGGCCGGGAGGGTTGCTCCTCCCGGGGCGGCTCCCCTGGTGCCGGCTTTCTTTCGGAGTTGTATCAGCATCAGCTCTGGAGGATAGGTGCGGGATCGGAGGACCGGATCGGAGGATCGGACCGTGCCAACGGACCCGCAGATCACTCTGGTGGAGAGACCCAGGCTATGGTGTAGTCATTCACCTGGCGGCTGTCCCAGCCGTCGGAGCCGGCGTGGTTCCCATCCCGTATCCAGACGTTCACCTGGTTTTCCCCGACGTCGGACTCTTCCGGCCGCATCGTCCACCTGTTGCTGGCGGTCCATCCGGTCATATCCCGCCAGGAGTTGGCGGTGGAGGGACCCTTCAGCCAGAACCGGTAGTATATGAGGTCGGAATCCGGGTCGTTGGCCTCCGCCGTCCAGGTGACCGAGGTTCCCTCTCCCTGGGGGCCGCCCGGATTGGGGACCAGTCCGGTAGCCGTAGGCGGCCGATTGGACCTGGGCAAGGTTATGGTATATTCTCTGGTCAGGCTGCTCCTTGATACATCGGGTCCGGCGTGCCGCCCATCCTTGACGCTGACCGAGACTGAGCTCGTCCCGGCGTCGGACAGGGTCGTCCTCCAGGTCCAGCGGTTGCTCGCGGTCCATCCGGTCATATCCTGCCAGGAGTTCCCGGTGGATGGCCCCCTCAGCCAGAACTTGTACAGGACGGTGTCGCCGTCGGGGTCGTTCGCCCCGGCGGTCCAGGTCACCGAAGAGCCGGCCATCACCGGCTCCGTCATATCCGGGCTGAGGGCGGTAGCCTCAGGATGCTGGTTGTACCAGCTCCAGCCGTAGCGGGTGCTCTGCGCAACTGGGGTCCGGAGATACAGGTCGCGGTCCATGGCCGGTTCGTCGGGCAGGAAGCTGTTGCGAATGCCCTCATGGCTGTAGTGGGGCCGGTCAATTCCGGGCATCTCTATATAGTGCACCGATCCGTGCTCCGACCATCCGAAGGATGAATACGACATGCCAGAGCCCGTGGTCGCAAACGTAACCGTGCCCATCCCCGCGGCGGTGGCGGACGAGACCGCCGTCGCCAGGATCATCGCCAACAGAGAGATGGTCCCCATGATGTAAGGAAGGTTCTCCTTGACGAACGCCTCCTTCGCGAATCTCCTCAGGGACTCTTCGCCCAATTTGCTCGTAGCCAACTCCCCAACCATGCTCAAATCACCTACAAAGTCTTATTTCGTTCAATGCGTACCTTTCCACCAACTGGAGCCTGGCCTGGGAAATTTAAATACCTATTTTTCATATTGGGTCCCTGTTGGTCGGTTTTTGGCCGCTTTCTATGATGTGAATCACCTGTGAGCCTCATGTAAACTCTTCCAGGAGGGAAGAGGGGCGGTGAGCTGGAGGGCCGGTCTGGTTCGCAGGGGGAATGTCACAGAAGTTTTTATAGACAAGTGTCTTTTTATACTAGAGTATTCAGCTATATTTGCATGAAACATCTGGCTATCTTGGTCTCAGTTCTACTGCTCTGGTCGGCGGCGTTGGTGGTCGTAGGATCCGGTCTCAAATATGATATTGGGGGCGATGGACAGCCATTTGAGGGCGATGGTTCCCATGGATCTCATTCGGTTCAATTAGATTACGACCAAAAGATACGATATGTCAGAATAGATATATCAGAGCCGATACCTTTTGATGAGCTATATGATTTCTTTACAGCGATCAAACCAATGACCGAAAGCGGATTTATATATATCGAACTCTGGTTTGATGGCGATGGTGACGGAAAGTGGAAAAGCAATAGCGAACGAGATTTGAAGCTTTTTACTTCACGGCTCAATATATCCGATCTCGGATTGGAGGTGAATGAATGGACAGATCTCGATGCGATGGATCTTGAATACGGCGAGAGCAGAGCCAGCGGTCCAAAATCTAATCTTCAGGACTGGATGGATGATACAGAAAATTTAAATTTAATAAGATTATATGTAAGATTCGAGACTTCTTCAAAAACATATCCATCAATCGGCAGCGTCTGGCTATTCGATTACTTCAGAATAAACGACATGGTCGCCAGCTTCGAGCCGGAGGAAGGCCCCACCGAGAAGAAGGGAAAGCCCAGCAGGATAAGCCAGGGGGGCAAGATCACCTACACTATCACCTACGGCAATGACTTCAACACCACCCTCACCAACTTCGTCATCGTCGAGGATTACGACCCCCACATGTCCCTGATCTCGGCAGATCCCCTCCCGGACCCGGGGACCAACAACGTCTGGACCATAGGAAACCTCTCCCCCGGCAGCTACGGCAAGATCGTCCTGGTGATGAAGATGGAGAAGCAGAACTTCGTCGCGGACGTCGAAGGGCGGGTCCTGGGGGACGGCTTCGTCTCCGTCCGGCGGAGGTTCACCACCGATAGGAGCCCCACCATGATCGTAAACCAGGTCAGGATATCCTCCGACCAGCGGGAGTGGCGGGGGCGGGTGGATACGCCGGTGAAGCCCATCGTGGGGACCACCCTCAGCTTCGCAGAGCACGGCTCGGGTCGCTACTCCTCGGAGGAGGTTTTGAGCTACCGGACCACCACCATGAAGATGGACCGGTCCTTCGACGCAGTCCGGGCCCCCACATCCTTCTCCCTCCCCGTCGGCCGCGCCATCGGCTTCGATTCCGGCTGGGGTGCAACCCACCTCTGCATGGACGAGAAGAGGGGCTCGATGATCTGGGAGCGGTATCTGTACGCCGACCGGCTCAACTGCACTGGCCGGGCCAACGTCCGGAGCACAAGGCTCATCCTCGACTCCGAGTCGAACTTCTCCGGGAAGGCGATATACGAGATCGAGAGCCACACCGAGGGGCGCGACGCCGATCTCTCCAGCGTCTTTGAGGGGAGCTACTCCCTCAGAACAGGAAGCGAGGTCTATAAATGAGGCTTCGAGATGGCCGGATGAGCCGATGAGAGGATGAGCCGATGAGAGGATGAGCTGATGAGAGGATGAGCTGATGAGAGGATGAGCCGATGAGAGGATGAGCTGATGAGAGGATGAGCCGATGAGAGGATGAGCCGATGAGAGGATGAGCCGATGAGAGGATGAGCCGATGAGAGGATGAGCCGAGGAGAGGATGAGCCGATGAGAGGATGAGCCGATGAGAGGATGAGCCGATGAGAGGATGAGCCGATGAGAGGATGAGCCGATGAGAGGATGAGCCGATGAGAGAATGAATGAAAACGCAGGAAGAAGACTCGACCGCCAAATGAGCAAAAGGGACGTGGATGAGAGGGCGGAGGGAGATGCCCTCTCATCCTCATAGGAGGTCTGGCGATCTTCTGTTTCCCACTCCCCTTCCCGCTGAAATAACCTACAACCACCTCCTTTAAATGCCTATTTTTTACGTACGGTTCATGTTGGTTTCATCTGAAACCATTCACCAAACCGCAAGTCTATTATCCTCGAAACCGGCCTGTGAACATATGGGTCTCAACGTCCCCAAGTTCATCGATGAAGCCATTGAAGAGATTCGTCGCACCGTGGAGGGAAGAGCGGTCATCGGCCTCTCGGGGGGGGTGGACAGCTCGGTCTGCGCCTTTCTCGCCCGGGAGGCGATCGGAGACCGGCTCCTACCGGTCTACGTCGACAGCGGCCTCATGCGGAGGAACGAATCCAGAAAGATAGCCGAGACCTTCTCCGACTTCAACCTCATCACCGTCCAGGCTGAGGACCGCTTCTTGGGCGCCCTCGCCGGGGTCGTCGACCCCGAGGAGAAGAGGAAGGTGGTGGGAGAGACCTTCATCCGGGTCTTCGAGGACGAGGCGAGGAGGATCGGCGCCGAGTACCTGATCCAGGGGACGATCTACCCCGACCTGATCGAGTCGGAGGGGGGGATCAAGTCCCATCACAACGTGGGTGGCCTCCCCCTGAAGATGGAGTTTAAGGGGATCGTCGAGCCTCTCCGGGAGCTCTACAAAGACGAGGTGAGGGCCGTCGCTTGGGGTTTAAACATGCCCGCGGAGATATGCGAGCGGATGCCCTACCCCGGTCCCGGCCTCTCCGTCAGGATCCTCGGCGAGGTGACCCGGGAGAAGCTGGAGGTGGTCAGGGCGGCCAACGCCATCGTCGAGGAGGAGCTGAAGGACTTCCTCCCCTGGCAGGCCTTCGCTGCCATCCTGGGGAAGGCAACCGGGGTCAAGGGCGACATCAGAGCTTACGGCTACGTGGTGGCGGTGAGGGCGGTCTCGTCCAGGGACGCCATGACCGCCGACGTCCTGGAGCTGCCCTGGGAGGTCCTGAGGCGGATATCGCACCGCATCACAGGAGAGATCCCCGAGGTGTCCAGGGTCGTCTACGACCTGACCCCAAAGCCCCCGGGGACGATCGAGTTCGAGTGAACGTAGGGCAAAATATCGCTTCAGGTCAGAGGACGCCCTTGGTGCTGAGGACGAGGTCGCCCTCGACCCTCTTCGCCTCCTTCAACGCCAGCCCCAGGGCCTTGAAGATGCTCTCGGCCTTGTGGTGGTCGTTATCCCCCTCGAACTTAAGGTTCAGAGTGATCCGACCTCCCTCGGTCAGAGCCTCAAGGAACGTCTTCACCTCCTGAGATGCGAGGTCTCCGATCAGGTCTCTCTCAAACTCCCCGGCCATCACCAGGTACGGCCTCCCGGACATGTCCAGAGCCGCCGAAGCCAGGGCCTCGTCCATGGGGACCGCCGCCCAGCCGTACCGTCTTATCCCCCTCTTATCTCCCAGGGCCTCGGCCAGGGCCGTCCCCAGGGCGAGCCCCAGGGCCCGAGCCCTCTGGGCTGCGATCCCGCCCCCGGCCTTCACCGATAGATCGACCCCGCTCATCCTGGCCAGGGCCGAGAGCATGTGGTCGAGAAACCCCGATCCGCAATCCAGAACCGCTTCGCCCCTGCCGTCGAGCTCGAGATCGGCCACGGCCCTCGCTCCGCCCACCTCAATTCTTCCCTCACCCTTTCTCATGCCATCACCTGCTCATCTCCTCCACAACCCCGCCTCGGTGAAATCTCCACAAACCATCTTCACCCCTCCACGAGACCTCCACAAACCCTCCATGAACCGCATGATCACGATTGTAGAGCGGAGAGGGCCTCCCCGAAGTTGAGCTTTCCCGTATATATCGCCGTCCCGACCACGGCCCCAGCGGCCCCTGCCTCCCTCAGAACCAGGACGTCATCCACCGTGGATACGCCACCTGCTGCCACCACCGGGATCTCCACCGCCTCGACCAGATTTCTGGTGGGCTGGGGGTCGATCCCCCGGACCTGCCCCTCGAGGTCGATGTTGGTGAAGAGGATGGAGCCTGCGCCCCTCTCCTGGAAGAGGAGGCCGAGCTCGATCGCCCCCTTCTCCAGGTCCTTTTGCCAACCCTCGGTGGTGACCTTGCCCCTTCTTACGTCCAGGGCCACCATCACCCTCTCCGAGCCGAAGTCGGCCGCAAGGTCGGTCACCATCTCCGGCCGGGCCAGGGCCGCCGTCCCCAGGATGACCCGGTCGACGCCCAAATCGAGAAGAGATGCCGCGTCCTCTCTGGTCCTGATCCCGCCCCCTACCTGGATGAAGAGGTCCAGGGTCTCCACGATCTGCTGGAGGATGGGTCCGTTGATCCGAACCCCCTGGATCGCCCCGTCCAGGTCGATGATGTGCAGGGTCGAAGAGCCCATCTCGGCCCATCGTACTGCCTGGGCCAGGGGGTCGTCGAGGCTGACCACCTCGGAGCCGGGAACCCCGCCGACGAGCTGGACGCATTTGCCGCCGCGGAGGTCGACGGCAGGAAAGAGATCGAAGGTCATGGGAGGAGGCTAGGCGCTGGTAGAGCTTAAGTTTTGGGGCATCTAGGTCCAGAACCTCTTCGTCCTGGCGTACTCCCGCTCCGCCTTGAGGATGTCCCGGTAGAAGTCGGTCTCGTCCCGGCGGAGGTTTCGCATCAACCTCGCCGCCGTCTCCGGGCCCAGGCCGCGGCTGGCCAGAGTGACCGCGGCGGCCTTGCCGTAGGTGAGGACCAGGTTTGCGTTCCGATAGACCCGCTTCGTCCTCCGCCGGTCTTCGGGGGTCTTCGCCTCCTCGGGCTTCCTCACGACCTTGATCTCCTCCTCCTCCCAGGGCTTGAGGGCAGCCACCATCCTCGAGCCGCAGATGGGGCACTGGGGAACCGCTGGCACATTCTTTACCGCGCGAAGCGACTTCCACTTTTTACAGTTGACGCAGAAGAGGATCACCCGGTCGTTCATGATCCGATCTTTGAGCAGCTCGATGACCGCCCCGTCGGCCCGCTCCGGACTTGTCACGTCCCTTCCGCCCCGCCTCCCCTCGGAGCCGATGGGGCTTGGGGCCGAGGTGGTGACGGAGATCTCGCCGGCCCTCACCATCTCCAGGACCTCCTTCGCCCGATCGAGGTCCAGCCGGTCGAAGAAGACCTCCCTCATCGCCTCCCGGCCGATGGGCCCTTCGACGAAGAGGCCGAGGACCCTCTTCAGGCTCACCGTCTCCCGGTCCAGGTCCCGACGGAGGGCCCCGAACCTCCGGGCGACGTGGACCATCCTCCAGGTGAATAGCGAGGTGTTCTTGAGGGTCATCTCCAGGATGGGTGCGATGTGATCGGGGTTCGTCTCCGCGAGGAGGGCCGCCACCTCCTCGGCCATCATCGCCCTGGGGGTCTCAAGGCCGATCCGATAGGGGTCGACGTCCAGGGCGACGCTGGTCCCGAGCCTGGCGGAGAGGAGGGCGGTCATGACCCTCCCCAGGGCCTCGTTCACCTGGTGGCCGAAGCAGGCGTTGATGGTCTGATAGGTTCCGTCCCCCTCGACGACTATGGTTCGATGATCGGGGACGGGCAGGTGGAGAGCGAGCTGGGACTTGATCATCTTCACCAAGACCATCGCCGCCTCCGGGTCCACCGGGTACTCGCCGCTGAGGAAGGCGACGGCGGCGGCCGCGCCTCTTTCGGCAGTGCCGTTCCCTTTCCCCTCATCTTCCGCCGCACGGCTTTCATGGTCATCCTCCACGGCTCCGCCTTCGCCTTCAGCTTCACCGTCATCCTCCGACGCGCCGCGGTCACCGTCATCTCTCCATCCGTCTCCCTCCTCCAGGAGCCGGGCCACCCGCTCTCTGATCTCGCCCGCCTCCTGGGCCACCCCCCAGGGGACGGGGATCTCCTCCCCCGACCAGGAGGGGATCTCGCCGCCCCTCTGGATGGGTGCAACTCTGATCTCCGCCTCCTCGTCGGATATCTCCACCATCTCCCACATCTCGCCCCGGGAGACGAAGGTGGCCCCAGGCTCGGCGAAGTTGACCACGAAGGCCTCGTCCAGGGTGCCCACGGGCTTTCTTCCCACCACGTCGAAGACCCTGTACCTCTTCTCGTCGGGGATCATGGATAGGTTCTGGTAGTAGTACTGCCAAGACTTTCGCCTTCTCCGGAGGACCCCGTCCTCGAAGGAGACCAGCCGGTGGTCGGTGATCTCGGCGGCCACCTCTTCCATCTCGGCGAAGGAGAGGTCCCGGAAGGGCGAGGACCTCTTCGCTATCTCAAAGCACCTTTTCAGCGTGATCTCGCCGAAGTCCAGGGCCAGCCCCACCAGCTGGTTTGCCAGGACATCCTTCGGCTTCTGGTGGATCTTCGTCTCCTCCAGCTGGCCAGAGTTCGCCAGCCTGGCGATCGCCGCGGCCTCAGCGACGTCGTCGGGGCCGGTGGCGATGATCGTCCCCGATGAGGTTCTCCCCATCCGATGTCCGGCTCTGCCCACCCGCTGGACGAGGCGGGAGACCTCCCTGGGCGAGCTGTACTGGATGACGTGGTCGACGTCCCCGATATCGATCCCCAGCTCCATGGAGGAGGTGCAGACCAGCCCCCTTAGGCGCCCTTCCTTGAAGGCCTCCTCCGCCTCGATCCTCGCCTCTTTGGAGAGGCTACCGTGATGGATCCCGATCCTCTCGCCCAAAATCCGAAAGCTCGACCCCAGGACCTCGGCGGCCTGGCGGGTGTTGACGAAGATCAGACACCTCTCCCTCTCCACCGCCTCTCTGATCGTCCGAATATGGGCTGCGAGGGCGGGGTCGCACTCCAGCTCCTTTGCCAGGGCGTAGTCGCCGCCCCTGGGCTGGGGCGAGATGACCCGGAACCTCGCCTGCCGCTCCACCTCCGTCTCGACGATCCTGCAGATTCTTCTCGGTCCGACGAGAAACTCGGCCACCGCCTCAGGCGACCCCACGGTGGCCGAGAGGCCCACCCGCTGAAACTCTCCGGCCACCTCCACCATCCTCTCCAGAACCACGGCCAGCTGAGACCCCCGCTTTGAGGCGGCCAGCTCGTGGACCTCGTCGATGACCACGGTGCCGACGCCCCGGAGGGCTTTGCGGAGCCGTTTTCCGGTCAGCATCACCTGGAGGGTCTCGGGGGTGGTGATGAGGAGGTCGGGAGGCCGCAGGGACTGGGCCCGCCTCTCAGCCTGGGTGGTATCTCCGTGGCGGACGGCGACGGAGATCCCCAGCTCCTGGCCCCAGCTCTTGAGGCGGAGGAGCATGTCCCGGTTGAGGGCCCGAAGCGGGGTGACGTAGACGGCGGAGATCCGGCCGACCGCGTCCTCCACCTCCTCTCCTTCGCTCCGGAGCCCCCTTCCATCACTCCTCACCCTACGAACCTCTATTTCCTTCCCGCCTCCCCTCCAGCTCTTTATTTCGCCTCCGACCTCGGCCCCAACATCTCTCTTTTCCCCTCTTCCCGTCGCCCTCCCCCGGGGCCGGGCTTTATCCCGGAGGATCTTGTGGAATACGGGCAGGGCTGCGGCTTCGGTCTTGCCGGTTCCGGTGGGGGCTATGAGGAGGAGGTGCTCTCCCCCCAGGATCCGGGGGATGGCCCTCTCCTGGGGGGGAGTCGGCTCCGCTATCCCCTGGCGAGCGAGCATCCCCCGGATCTCGGGCCGGAGCCTGGAGAAGGCGGTCACAAATAATAAGTTCCCCAAGGGCTAATAATAGCCTCGCGTGGAGGAATTTTTCTGCAGGTGGCAGTGGTAGGAGCAGGGGATTACGAGGAGAAGAGGTGCATTATCGCCCGAGAGCTGGGCCGGAAGATCGCGGAGCGGGGGCACGTCCTGATCACCGGCGGTCTGGGCGGAGTGATGGAGGCCGCCTCGCAGGGAGCGAAGGAGGCGGGGGGCGTGACCGTGGGAATCCTCCCCGGAGAGAAGGAGGCGAAGAATCCCTTCGTCTCGGTGGCCATCGGCACCGGGATGGGGCATGGAAGAAACGCCATCGTGGTCCGCAGCGCCGACGTGGTGATCGCGCTGCCCGGCCTCTACGGCACCCTCTCTGAGATCGCCCTGGCCCTGAAGATGGATAAACTGGTGATCGATCTCGGCGACTGGAACGTCGAGGGGATGCTGAAGGCCGAGAGCCCCGAGGAGGCGATCGCCCTCGCGGAGGGGAGACCAGGGGCGAAGTCGGGCGATCGATCAGGCTGAATATCAGGACTTTCAAAATTTTGGATATGATCCGAATTCTTTCCCGATCAAGCTAAAGTTTGAAGATCCATCATCCCTCTCCATTTCACCATCCCGACCATCCGGCGATTTTTCCGCTATTTTTCCCCTGATGATCCAGTTCTCTCGAAACCCTTTTAACATCCTTCGCCCATCTTGCTGCCATGTTCAAGCACAGCTGGGTTTTGGCATTGCTTCTCGTCCTGGCCGCGGCCTTCGCCTGCGGCTGTCAGGAGGAGGCAGATGAGGGTGCAGAGGCAGAGGAATCGCATGAAGAGGCTGCAGTGAGCGAAGAGGAGATGGCTGCTGAGGAGCCGGCGGCTGAGGATATGGCAGCTGAAGAGCCTGCGGTCGAAGAGATGGCTGCTGAGGAGCCGGCGGCCGAGGATACGGCAGCTGAAGAGGTCGAGGAGACCATGGCCGCCGCCGAGGAGACGGCGACTGAAGAGGTTGAAGAGGTCACAGCCGAAGCCGAGGATGCAGTAGAGGGCGAAAGCGAGCACTGAACCGCAGTGCCGCTGATGTCTTTTTTAATCTCTTTTTGAATCAGCAATCTGATTCGGCCACGGCTTTCATATCTGGTTCCGCCATTCGCCGCCGGGCGACTTCTCATCGGAGTGCGCCTCGGGTCCGCCGGTCACCATCTCAAGGCCTCCTATCCTCTCTTCCTGGGCGCCTAACGCCTCCTCCAGATCCCTCATCCTCTCATCCAGGGTGAGGAAGGCCTCATCCAGATCCATGAGGCTTTCAGCCTGGTGCTCCAGATCCTTCAGCCTCGACTCGATGCTCACCCGGAAGGCCAGGTAGCTGAAGATCAGGGTGAGAAGGGCGCTGGTCATAGCTCCCGCTGCGGCGATCATCAGGGACCCCTGGTCGATCTCTATGGCTACCATCACCTCTCACCTATCCTATCCACTCCTGGAGGATGCGCCCCGCAGGCGCCATCTCCGGCGGGAAATCGAGCAGGGGACCATAAGCCCGGTCATTTTATATCGCAGTTCTTGGCGCGGGGCGGAAGTAATGCCAGCTTGAAATGGGATTTTTTGAAAGGTTGGAGACGAAAAAAAAAGCTCCTCAATTGAATGCTGGCCATTCGGTCAAGCCTTCTCTAAAAGGAAAAAGGGAGTTTTCCGGGAGAGGTGAATGAAGGGGGATTTGTTGGGGGGCCTCTCCCGGCCTCTATCATCTCATAGCAATGGGAGGCCGCAACCCTGGAGGTGGCGTCCTTCCAACCATACCTTCTCCTTGGTCCTACAAAAGGTCGAGGCTCGCGGGGCGAAAGTATTGGCCCCCCTTTCGGTGGTGGCCTTTCCCTTTCGGCTCCCAAAAGCTATAAGGGGGGCTATGGCGTGGCGATGGTAGAATGACGATCCAAAGACCGAGAGGGACCCGGGACTTCCTCCCGGCGGACTCCTTCAGGAGGGGGGCCGCGAGGAGGCGGATGGAGGGGATCTTGGAGCGCTGGGGCTACCAGGAGATATCGACCCCCACCTTCGAGCATCTGGAGCTCTTCACCGCCAAGTCTGGCCCCTCGATCATCGAGGAGATCTACGCCTTCAAGGACAAGGGCGGCCGGGACCTGGCGCTCCGGCCGGAGCTGACCGCCCCGGTGATGAGGATGTACGTGAACGAGCTTCAGACCGCCCCAAAGCCCCTCCGGTTCCACTACTTCGGAAACTGCTTCCGGTACGAGCGGCCTCAGCGCGGTCGGTTTAGAGAGTTCTGGCAGCTGGGGGCGGAGCTGGTTGGAAGCGACCGGCCCGACGCCGAGGCGGAGGTTATCGCCCTGGCATCGAAGCTGATCGAGAGCGTCGGGGTATCCGGCGACCTCCACCTGGGCTACCTGGGACTGGTGAGGGCGATGATGAGGATGATCCCCGCCGCCGAGAGGCCGGCGGTGATGAGGTTCATCGACAAAAAGGAGCGAGACCTCCTGGCCGAGAAGCTCCAGGAGATCGGGGCGGACCATCTGGGCCTGGCCGAGCTGATCGACCTCAAGGGGAGGCGGGCCCTGGACCGGGCGATGGAATTGGCCCAGGACCTGGCCGGCGAGCCGGGCGAGATGCCATCCCAAGAGAGGGGGGCTTCCTCGGAGGTCGCATCCGCCGGCATTGCCGGGGATCGGGCAGCGAGGTCGGACCGGGCCGCCCCCTCGGACCTGGATCTGGCTCATTTTTCGGAGCTGGTGGACCTTCTGGATGCATACGGAGTGGAGGCGACGGTGGACTTCGAGATCGTCCGGGGCCTGGAGTACTACACCGGAACCGTCTTTGAGATCTACGCCTCGGGCCTCGGAGCCCAGAACCAGATCTGCGGCGGCGGGACCTACCAGCTCGCGGGGCTTCTGGGAGGACAGGAGACCAGGTCCACCGGCTTTGGGATCGGGTTTGACCGGATCATGGAGATCGTCACCCTCCAGGAGAGGCCTCCCGCGCCCCTGGCCGTGGTCTTCGTCCCTCAGGTCCGGGCCGAGGCGATCGAGGCCGCCAGGGCCCTTCGCGAGGGCATCGCCGCCCCCGTGGTCCTGGACGTGATGGGCAGGGGGCTAGGAGCCCAGCTGAAGCAGGCGAGCACCATCGGCGCGAGCTTCGCGGTCATAATCGGCCCCAAAGAGGTCGAAGAGGGGATGTTCACCCTGAGGAACATGGCTACGGGCTCTCAGGAGAGCCTGAGCCTGGAAGATATCGTAGAAAAGCTGGCGAGCGAGACCGCGCGGTGACGGCGGAACGATCTCGCTGGTTTATGACACGTCGGAAGGCGTCGTTTGTGCGGGCAAGATAATTTTGCGGTTCGGCATCGAGCCGCAGCCGCCCATCCGACCTGACCATTGAGAGACGGATCCTGCCCAATTCGATGGCATTGGTCGAACTCTGAGATCAGAGGAGCCCCAGGTTCTCCAGCTGGACCCGGACGATCTTCACGCCCTCCTCGCACTCCTCGGGCGACTTTCCTCCGGTCACCACCAGCTTTCCGGAGCTGAATATCAGAACCACCACCTTCGGAGTCTTGATCCGATAGACGAGCCCCGGGAACTGCTCGGGCTCGTACTCGATGTTCTCAAGTCCCAGGCCGAGGGCGATGGCGTTGAGGTTGAGGTCGGTCTTGAGGTCGGCGCTGGCGACGATGTTCTGGACGTGGATCTCGGGGTCCAGGTTGACGTCCTCAAATCCGATGGACTTGAGGGTCTGAGCCATATTTGTGATCACCGTCCTCACGTCCTCGACGTTCTTTGCGCCGGTACATACCACCTTCCCCGAGGTGAAGATCAGAAAGGCCGCCCGCGGCGATTTGACCCTGTATACGAGCCCCGGGAACTTCTCTTTGTTGTATTCGGCGCCCTCCAGCTCCGACTCGATCTTGATCAGATCGAACTCCTCGGCGAGCTTGGTGGAGGCGACGACGTTCTCTATATTGATGGTGGACTCCATAATCACGTCTCTCCGGAAACCCCCTTTTTAAACTGAGGGTATATAAAGTATTGCGGAGTTGACAGAACGTCGGAAGGCTTCCCGCCAATTCCCATATCGGCCATCGCCTCTGAGGGGAGGATAATTTGTCCCCGGCATCGTAGGAGGTGAAGGTTAAAGCAGGCGAGATGGTCGGAAGCGGGAAGAAAGTCGGAGCAGGCGAGATGGCCAGAGCTGGGGGGGGAAGCCTGTTGCAGGACGCCTCCTACAGAGATGAATTAGGGAAAACAAAAAAGAGAAGCCGCCGATGGGATTCGAACCCATGACCTGCTGATCTATCGGGCCGTTCTTTTCGGCCTTACGAATCAGCCGCTTTACCGGGCTAAGCCACGGCGGCACATACCCAGCCGGCATATAGCGGCCGTTCTCAATTTAAGCGTTGCGATCCGGTTTTCGAGGGCGGCGAGCCCTCAGGCCCGCGCCGTCTCGTCCAGCCTCTTCACCTCTTCGGTCAGCTGGGGCAGGAATAGCCCGATGTCGGTGACTAGGCCGATGGCCTGGGCCGTCCCCCGGTCCATCAGCTTGGTCACCGTGGAGGGGTTGATGTCCACGCAGATCGTCTTGACCCGGGAGGGGAGGAGGTTTCCGGTGGCGATGGAGTGGAGCATCGTCGCCATCATGATCACCATGTCCACCCCCCGGAGGGCCTCGAACATCGCCTTCTGAGCCTCGACGGTGTCGGTGACGACGTCGGGGAGGGGGCCGTCGTCGCGGATCGATCCCGCCAGAACGAAGGGAATCCCCCGCCTGATGCACTGGTACATGATCCCCCCCTTCAATTTTCCGTCCTCCACCGCTTGGCGGATGGAACCGCTGGCGATCACCTCGCTTATGGCGTAGATGTGGTTTCGGTGGCCCGCGGAGGTGAGGTTGCCGTGAGGGTCCATCCCCAGGCTCGTCCCGAAGAGCTGCCGCTCGATGTCGTGGACGGCGAGGGCGTTTCCCGCCAGGAGCACGTCGACGTAGCCGTCCCGGATCAGCTCGGCCAGGGCCTCCGCGGCGCCGGTGTGGATTATCCCGGGACCGCCCACCACGGCGATCTTCCCTCCGCTCCTCTTGGTGGCCAGGATCTCCTCGGCCAGCTGCCCCACGATCTCCCCCGAGGGGCGCTCCGAGGATACCTCGTTGGACATGAACTCAAAGAAGGTCTTCTCCCGGGGACGTTCGGGGGGCACGACCCTGACCCCGGCGGTCCCCACCACGACCGCATCTCCCTTCTCGATCTGGCCGATGGGAACGCATATCGCCCGATCCTCTTTAACCACGATCAGGCAGTCCATCTGGATATCCTCAACCTCCAGCCAGGCTCCCCGGTGCCTGACGTGGGTGAGGTGGTTGGTGGTGGAGTAGAAGCCCCGGGGCACGACCCGGTCCTGGGGTGCTATCTCCAGGCGGACGTCCTCGGCCTCGACAGCCCGGGCGCCGAGGGGGTGGAGGGCGAGGAGGATCCGGTCGAGATGATCGGCGTCGTCTCCCGAGATGGCGATCTTCGCGTAGCTGGTATCGTGCTTCTTCTTTCCCACCCGGAAGGTCTTGATCTCAAACTCGCCGCCCATGCTCATTATCTTGTCCAGAGCCCTGGTGAGCGTGAGCGAATCTATAAGGTGTCCTTCCATCTCTATGTCGCAGCTTTCGCTCATGGTGACCAACCTTTACTCTCGATCTGATACCCTAAGAATCATTCCCTAATAATCCATCCGATTACCAGAGCTGCCCCTGGAGGATCGACTCGGTCTTGTCGTTGGTGCTCAGGACGAGCCTTTTAATCCTTACCAGATGGCCTCCGGGGCAGGCCCTGGGCGGATCGAAGATCGCCCGAACCCCCATCCGCCGGAAGTGCTCCTCGAAGTCCGTCGCCGTCTGGAGGTCTTTCACCAATATCTCCACCTCCTGGACGATCTGATCTCCGGCGATCTTCGCCTCCACCGTCTCCCTCATGGACGAGAGCATGCTCTTTCCCAGCCGAAGACACCTCTCTTCGAACTCGCCCTCCTGCTCCGACCACTCCGCCGCCTGGAACCCCTCCCTGACCACCCTGGAGAAAAAGAAGTCCTGGCCGTAGTCGTTGTAGTAGCGGAAGGCGTACTCCAGGTCCCTGCAGTTGCTCTCGGAGCTGGTGTACTTGATGGGGCTGGCGAGGTTTTCAGGGTCTTTGATCACCACCCCCTCCCTGCCCCTTGATCCCAGATCCCGGACGATCTCCCTTATCTCCTCGGCCGCCTCCTCCACCCCGAACTCCCCGAAGAGGGAGACCGACCGCAGGTCGTACTCCTCGGCCAGGGCGTGGGTCTTCGGGGAGCCGTCCAGGTCCTTCTTACCCTTCCTCGAAGAGTCGAAGAGGTAGAAGTCCATGGACTCTGCAGGATAGACCTCCTTGGGGACGTAGGGGTTTTTGGGCCCCACCATCTCGCCGCAGAGGACGATCTCCGGATGATCCCTGAAGATCTGGGGGGGGATCTGATCGTTGGCAACTTCCGAAGAGTAGGGGCAGATGAAGCCGCCTCTGGTGAGGGCGACGGTCTGGTCCATCACCCGGGCCACCCTGACGTTGTGGCCGTTCATCTTCTCTTCAACCAGAACTCGCTTGGAAAAATGCCGCTTGATGGCGGGGGAGAGCATCATGGCGCGCCTGATCTTGGGGTAGCCGAAGACGATCTCCTCCCCGCCGAAGACGACCGTCCCCGCTTCTATCCCCGACACCGCCTTGTCGAACCTGAGGAGACGGGGCGGGGGCCAGTCGGACGCCCGGACCACCCGCCCGAGCATCCTCTCCATCCTCTCGGCTGAGACTCCCAGCCCCGCCGCCACGGTCCCGAGGTTCATTTAGATTTCACCAGGTAATCGAAGAAGCACCTCCTGGTCAGCATCCCCACCAGCTCGTTGTTCTGGTTTAGGACCGGCATGCCGCCCAGGTCCAGCTCCAGCATCTTCTTCCTGGCATCTTCAAGGGTGGTGTCCAGGAAGATCGACTTCACCCCTCTGCTCATAACGTCCGAGACGAGGAGGTTTTTGACCCGCGGGTCCTGCTGGCCCCCCTGAACCAGGTCTCTGAAGGCCCGCAGGGACTTCGCCACGTCTCTTTCGGATATGATCCCCACCAGCTTTCCGTTCTCCATCACCGGAAGCCTTCCCACGTCCTGGTCCAGCATCACCCGACGGACGTGGATCAGCCTGTCGCTGGGCTTGGCGGTGAGAGGCGTGCGCATGGCGTCGGCGGCAAGCCCGGTCATCCGGATCGCCTTCAGCATGTCCTTGGGCCTCACCCAGCCCAGGATCTCATCTCCATCCATGACCACCAGGACCGAGGTCTTCTGCAGGAGCAGGACGGCGTCGTCGATCTTCATCTCGGGGTCCACTTTGATCACCGAGTCCGAGGTGGCGGTGGCGACGTGGAGGGAGGAGGCGGGCAGCCCCAGCCTCTGCCTGGTCCCCAGAACCCTGGCGATCTGCCTCATGGTGATGGTGCCGCCGAGCTTGCCGTCGTTGGTGACCAGCAGCCTTCGAAGATCGCGCTTCTCCATGACGTCGAGAGCGTGACCGATCCTCTCCGATTTATCAATGGTCGTCGGTGCAGACATTATCTCCTTTATCATCATGGTTAAGACCACCTCGCGACTTCGGTCGTTATATCCCGGGTCGAGAAGAACCCCACCACCTTCTCATCGTCCACCACCGGAAGGCCGCATATCTCTTTATCCAGGAGGATCTTGGCTGCGTCTATGGCTTTTACTCCAGGGTTGGTGAAGATGATGGGGTAGGACATGACGTCCTCTGCCACCAGGGGTACATCCTTGACGTACCTGTACTCCTTCCTCCCGGCGGTGCTCTCCTTCCTGGCCATCTTGATGCTCTTGGTCTTCAGCTCATCTTTTGAGTCGGAGATCCCCGAGATGGCGAGGTTGGTGTGGGTTATCACCCCCACCGGGGTGGCGTTGTCCTCGCAGACCACCACCCGGTCGACCCCGTTCTCCACCATCTCCTCCAGGACGTGATCGATGGTGTGGTGTCGGTGGACGCTGACGACCCCCTGGGCCATGAGGTCGCCCACCAGGGAGTCGGGATTCTTCTTTACGAAGTAGGAGATGAGGTCTCGAGAGGTTATGATCCCCACGATCTCTCCCTCGTCTCTCTCCACGGGGAGGCCGTCGATCCCGTTCTCGTCCATGATCTCTGCGGCCTGTTCTACGGTGGCACCGGGATAGATGGTGATGGGCCGGTCGGTCATGACCAGCTTTACGGGAACTTTGCTGATGGGGCGCCTCCGCCATTCGGGGGCGGCCTGGCTCAGTCGGTGTGATATGTCGTGTTTGGTGACAATCCCCGCCAGCTTGTCTCCATCCATGACCAGGAGCCTGCTGATGTAGTGCTTGAGCATCAGGTTCCTCGCCCTCTGGACGGGCTCTTCCTTGTCGATGACGTAGACGGGAGACTGCATGTAATCCTTTACCTTGCTCATGGTATGATCCCTCGTTTCTCCTCCGCAAATGCCCTGATGAAATCTCTCTTGGTGATGATGCCGAGAAGCGATCCGTTATCCATGACCGGCAGGGCGCCGACGCCCTTCTCCATCATCGTCTCCGCCGCCCAGCCCAGATCCGCATCCTTCTCCGTGGTCACCAGGTCCCTTCGGACCAGGATCTTTATCGGCTGGCTCATGACTTCCCCGATGTCGCCGGTCACCACCTTCCCGAACGCCTCGCCGCTTCCCAAATATCTCATGATATCCGATGCGGTGACCATGCCGATCAGGATGGAGTCCTGGACCACGGGGAGCTTTCGGAAGCCTCCCTGCTGGACCATCATCTTGGTGGTCTTCTCGATGGACATCTGACCGTTGGCGGTGATCACGGTAGGGCTCATGAACTCCTCGACCTTGATTCCGGTGTTCACCCCGGCCACCAGCTTTGCGAAGTCGTGCTCGGTGATCAGCGCCCTTATCCTGGTCTCCTCATCCACCACGGGCAGACCGCCCACGTTCTTCTCGTACATCAACTTTAGGGCGTCTTCGACGGAGGCCTTCTCGCCGATGGATATGAGCCTCGGGCTCATGATCTCTCTGATGTCGGCGTTGATGGCCGTGAGGATCTTTCCTTCGTACTTCTTCCTCAGGAGGTTGTGTCTGATGCCGCCGCCGAGGAAGTCGACGACGTCGACCCCGGTGACGAAGCCGAGGAGGCGCCGGGTTCCCGCATCGGCGATCGGCAGCCTCCCGAAGCCGTAAGAGGTCATGATCTTGACGGCGCCGATGATGGTGGTGGTGGGAGGTGCCGTCACCACCTCAGTGGTGGCCATGGTGAGAACGTCCCCTGCCCGCCTGGCAACCCTGGAATCGAACGAGACCGGTCCCCTATCCATCGCTCCCGGCATCCTTATCTTGGCATCCTTCCGATCCTCTGAAAGTCTCTTCATTGTCCCTCACCAAAGATGGCTTTGATCACGTCATATCTGTCGATGATCCCGACGAGCTTCCCGTCGTCCACCACGGAGATCCTGCCGATCTCGCGGTCCAGCATCATCTTCGCCGCGTCGCGGAGGCTCGACTCTGAACTCACGCTATATAACGGTGTCTTCATCAGCCTCTCCACTTTCATTACGTCCTTGGTATCTTTGCCTATCCTGGCTCCGCCCGTCCTTATTATGTCGAAACGGGTAATCATCCCCAGGGGTCTACCTCTCTCGTCGACCACGGGCATCCCGGTGAAGTCGGAGTCGAGCATGCCGTCCCAGACCCTGGTCACCGAGTCCTGGGGGGTGCAGGTCTCGATCTCTCTGCTCATCACCTCTTTGACCAATATTTCGGCCAGCTTCTCCGGATCGATCCTTTTGAAGATATCGATGGGGCTGACCACGCCCAGGAGGCGGCGGTCGTCGGGAGAGGGGACCACGGGAAGTATGGCGTAATTGACCGATAAGAGGAGCCTTGCCGCCTCCTCGAGATCCGTTTCCGGGGTGACCAGGGGAGCTTCTACAGAGAAGCCGGAGACGGTGACGTTCGACCGGGTAGACGATATCTTCAGCATATCCCGGTCCGTGACGATCCCGGCCACCAGCCCCTCGCCATCTTTTATCGGCAAGCCCCGCAGCTGGTTGTCGCGTATCAGCTGCCGCGCCCGGGTGACGAAGTCGCCTTCTTCGACGCTGACCGGGTCCTTAGACATGATCTCTCCAACTGAAATTCTCATATTATGCCCTCCTGTTCAAAGTCCGGATTGTTCAAAACCTTCATCTATTCACATCTCTGCAGCTCCAGCAGAGTAGCTCGCCGTTGACCGATTCCAGAGAATCTGATATCTGGCCGCACCTCTCGCAGATCCCCCTTATCATCTCCCTCTGCTCCTCGAAATGGACGCTGTCCCTGTGCATCTCTATGAGGTGGCTGAGGATCTCGCCCATGCCGATGGAGGCCGACCCGGAGACGAGGTCGGTATCGGTGATTATTCCCATCAGCTTTCCCTCGCTCGATATCACCGGGAGCCTCTTCACCCCCGATTTGAGCATCTTTATGGCGGCCTCGCTCAGACTGACGTCTGGAAGGACGGTGATCAGGGGTGAGGACATCACCTCCCTCACCTTCACCTCTTTGGGGTCTGCGGCCCTCGCCACAATCTTCCCGACCAGATCCCGCTCGGTTATGATTCCCATCGGCTGGTCGTCGTGAATCACGATCAAGCTGCCCACGTTTGCGGAGAACATCTTGTTCGCGGCCTTCACCACATCAACCTTGGAATCGACGGTGATCACAGGTCGGGCCATTATATCCCGCACCGGAATCTCTGTTTCCATGAAAGTCACCTCCGCGGCAGATCGCCGTTCTTATTAGAGAGATTCCCTCTATAAAAGGATCACTGCATCCCTTTCTCCCTAATTTAAAATGTATTATAATTTTGTCATTCTGAAATATGGTGGAGGATGTGATCGATCTCGGCGAGGATCAGATCGATCCCCAGCCGGGCCGCCGAGGGGGAGCCGGGCAGACAGAAGACGGGGACGCCCCGCACGATCCCCGCCGAGGCCCTGGTGAGGATCGCCCTGGTCCCCACCTCTTCGAGGCTCTTGGTTCTGAAGATCTCTCCGAAGCCGGGGATGGTCTTCTCGAATAGGGGCTCTGCCGCCTCGATGGTGAGATCCCTGGGGGCGAGGCCGGTTCCGCCGCAGAGGACCACGACATCGGCCTTCGAGCTCTGGATCGCCTCCCTCACCGCCTCCACCCCGTCGGGGATGAGCCGGTAGCTGAAGCTCCGGCCGGCGGCCGCTAGCCGCTCCAGGATAGTCCGGCCGGAGAGGTCTTCCGCCTCCTGGGGGCTTTTGGCAGGACCGAACCTCTCAAACCGGGAGGTGCTCACGACCACGACCTCGATCTTCACGATCAGCTATTGGCTTTGAAGGGATAAAGCTCTTCTCACCGCTCCCAACGGTTTTATCCGAAAAGGTCGATCTCGCCTCCATCGGCCATCCTGGCGCTGGACTCCGGAGCGGGGACCCAGGAGATCCCTCCCCGAGAGAGGGGGCGGGTCGAACTCAGGATGGCGATGCCGAGGATGACGGCGGTCGGAGGGCGGCGGATCTCGTCGGCAAGGGCCGGGGGAGAGGACGTACATCCTCACCGGGACGACCATGGGCGGCGACGTGATGAGGGCAGGCTATCTGGGCCTGGTCGAGGCGGACGAGGGCTTTTGAGGGTGGATGAAGCGGTGGGTGAAGCGGTGGATGAAACGGTAGATGAAACGGTAGTTAAAGCAGCGACCGAAGCAGTGACCGAAGCGCCGACTGAAGCAGAGGATGAAGAGATCGGAAGGGGAGCGGAGGCGGTGATAACCAGGATCGGGAACCGGGTGAGGAAGGTGAGGCTGCCGAAGGGGTACAGGCTTTCCGCCCTCGACGAGAGGATCAGGCGGGAGAGGACGGTGATGGAGGCCCGGATAATCTCCGAGGCCCGGAGGTGCGGGGTACCGACCCCGATCGTCCTGGACGTCGACCGGTTCAGCTTGACCATGGAGCACGTGGAGGGGACGAAGCTGAAGGAGGTGATCGATCCCGATCTATCGGAGAGGGTGGGGGAGCTGACGGGAAAGCTCCACGCTTGCGGGATCGTTCACGGTGACCTCACCACCTCCAACATGATCCAGAGGGGGGAGAAGATATACTTCATCGACTTCGGCCTCGCCTTCCACGACCAGGGGATCGAGGCCCAGGGGGTGGACGTCCACGTATTTTTTCAGACCCTCAGGAGCACCCACGACCGTTCCGACGAGCTGATCGATGCCTTCGCCAGGGGTTACTCCAGAACCTACTCCAGGGCGGGAGAGGTTTTGGCCCGGGCGGAGGAGATCGCGGGCCGGGGGCGATATCTCTGACCAAATCATTAACTTTATGTAGTAAACGAGCCCTACCATCAACCTCAGTGCTGATAGTTCCCAAGTGGTGATGGTACATGGCAGAAGATGATGTGGTATTCGTCGGCAATAAACCAGTGATGAACTACGTACTGGCGGTGGTCACCCAGTTCAACAGCGGCGCTGGAGAGGTTAAGATCATGGCCAGAGGACGCGCTATATCAAGAGCAGTAGACGTTGCAGAGGTCTCAAGAAGCCGCTTTTTGGGCGACGTCAAAGTCAAGGACATCCAGATCTCCACCGAGACCCTGAATACCGATCGTGGAGAGACCAACGTCTCGGCCATCGAGATCACCCTCTCGAAGTGAAGTCGAGCTCTTTCGGAGCGCGTTTGGCATTGACCACCAGGATCGGGGTCATCTCCTCGGGCCGAGGGGAGAACGCGAGGTACATCATCCGGGCTTCTCGCTCGGGATACCTTCCCGCGGAGGTCGCAGTCGTCCTGGCGGACCAGCGGGATGCGGGCGCCCTGAAGATAGCCCGCGATGCCGGGATCGAGGCCCACTTCGTCGACCCCGCGGGCCTCAGCCGGGCCGAGCACGAGGCCCTTCTCATCGAATTTCTGGACCGGGCGGGGGTCGATCTGGTGGTCCTCACGGGGTACATGAGGATTCTCTCTCCCGAGTTCGTCCGCCACTTCAAGAACAGGACGATCAACATTCACCCCGCCCTCCTCCCCGCCTTCCGGGGGATGGACGCCTTCCAGCAGGCCCTCGACTACGGGGTAAAGGTGACGGGTACGACGATCCATCTGGTGGACGAGGAGGTCGACCACGGCCCCATCATCCTCCAGGTTCCGGTGGAGGTGAGGGACGATGACACCCACGAGAGCCTCAAGGCGAGGATCCAGGAGGCGGAGCGCAGGGCCTACCCTGAGGCTCTGAAGCTCTTCATCGAGGGGAGGCCGAAGGTGGCAGGAAGGAAGGTCGTCTTTGAGGGAAAGGAGGCGGATAGATCTTGAGGACTCTCTGGGCACCCTGGAGGATGGACTACATCCTCTCCGACAAGTCGGGATCCTGCATCTTCTGCGATAAGATCGCCGAGGACCGGGACGCCGAGAACCTGATCCTTCACCGGGGTCGGCATCACTTCATCATCATGAACGCCTACCCTTACAACAACGGCCACATGATGGTCGTCCCCCGCCGCCACACCTCGACCCTCGCCGGCTGGAGCGCCGAGGAGAGGGCCGAGTTCCTCGAACTGGCCGACCTCGCCGTCGAGATCCTGAAGAAGACGATGAACCCCGACGGCTTCAACATCGGGATCAACATGGGCGAGTGCGCGGGGGCGGGGATCGCAAGCCACATCCACCTCCACATCGTTCCCCGCTGGTCGGGCGACTGCAACTTCATGCCCGTCTTCGCGGATACGAGGGTCATTCCCGAGCACATCCAGGCGACCTATGAGAAGCTTCGGGCGGCGCTAGAGGAGATTCTAAGGTAAGTTCCCATACTTTTAAAGACGGCCGCTCATGCGAAGGCTCTAAAGAAGAACGCTGTGGCTTTGTTGGTAATGACGTAGAGCGATTATCGAGGTTTTAATGGGAATAACAAAATGAAAAAGATCGATTGGGTAAAATGGGGGGTGATTGTACAGGGCATTGCATTAATAGCTATTATAATACAAATAATGAATATCCCAATTCCTAGGCCCACTTTTCACGATGAGGAATACTCAATTTACACGCTAACAGCACCAGAATCACCTGAAATCCTTCCAAATATGATAACGTCTCCGTTATATTATGTGGAACTTGATGTTGATACTCCAACAAATGCTAGATACGAGTCCACTTTAAAATTTCTAATTAAAGTGACGAATAAAGGCAAAAAAGAAATTAAAGATCCAAAATTTAGAGTATTTATAATGGACCCTTTCGGAAATATGCGTGGTTTTTATCCTGAAAACGGAACTACCCTAGCAGATACGATTTCAATAGATCGTAAGTTTTATTTTACATTTGAGATGCCCTCAGAAGACCAAAAAGTCGTAGGGGTATGGAAGATACTAGTCTTTCTTTTCGATGGGAACGATGCCTCAGTAGTGTCGTATAATATTTCTGAATTTAATGTTGTCTCCGATAGTACCAATTCACTTATATTCGGTTATATCTCAGGTGCGTTAGTTGCTGCTACTATAATAGTTTTTATATATAGAATATCATCTTTAATCCGCAAAGAGTATACAAAAAATGAAGATGAAACTCCTAGCGACGATCATGTAGATTGATGACCGACGGTATGATCATTAGTTCAGCCGCTAGATCAAGAATAAAATAGATGATTCGCGATTTGTTGGCCTAACCAAAAGGGGTCTTACTTAGGTTCTTTCTGCCTTTTCGCCTCCGCGAGCCGGAAATATACGCCCCTCTTCTCCAACTCTTCTGCCACCTCCTCCATGAAGACTCCCATCCCAGGAACGTGGTCGTGATCCTGGTGGCGGATCTTACCCCCGCTGTAGCCCGCCGTGGTTGACTTGATGCCGCAGCTGGGACTTCCCTCGACGCCGACCACCTCGATCTCGTACCCCCTCTTCGCCAGCTGCTCGATCAGGTCGGCGGAGTGGCTGAAGATATCGCGGCAGTATCTCCGGTAGGAGGGGATGTCGATCTGGTTTTTGGTGACCGCCCACCGGTCCAGGCCCAGGTACCCGGCCTCGGGGCAGAGGAGCTGGATGATGGGCGGCTCGGGGGCGAAGGCCACGGGTCGGAGCCCCTTAAGCCTCGTTGCGGGGTCGAGGAGGCAGTGGGCGACCACCTGAATCTTCTTCATCCTTCCGGGCCCGTCTCTTTTGTCGCGTCCCGCTCTTCGAGGGCGGCTTTCACGTGCTGATAGAAGCTGATGCCGTCGGTCTCGTGGTAGAACCGAACGTCCTCGGCGGCACCTCCGATCCTGATCTTCAGGGTGTTGTCCTGAAACTCCTTGACGTACTCGATCCCCGTTACGCCCGAGAGGGGGAACCTGTCGATCCGATTTCGAAGAAGGCCGGAGCGGATGAAGACGACCTCCCTCTCGGTGGCCACGATCCAGGAGGAGATCTTCGACTCGTCGAAGGCCCCGATCCTCGCGAAGGCCTTCGCCTTCTCGTCCTGGTACTTCTGGGGGACCGCCGGGAAGACCAGGACGGGGACCTCGCCGGCCTGCTCAAGTTTCTCCAGTGCCTTTAGGATCCGCTTCGGCAGATTCTCGTGCGCGACGACCTCGTACATTTCGGTCATGATGGATCAGATTCTGATTATCTTCCTGTTCTTCCGGTCGAGCCGTGGGTCCAAATTCAGGTCACGATCTTGTCCAGCTCGTCCTTCTCCAGGGCGATCCGGACCTCGCGCATCAGCCTTCTGCCGGTGCTCATGGAGGTCCTCCAGAGGGCGTTTCCGTAGGGGTGGCCGACGGCCATGTGGACGTTGGTCCCCCCTCCGATCCGGGGGGCGACGTCGTAGATGGAGAAGTTGAGGTCCTTGTCCACGCAGGTCTGAAGGCAGAAGGGTCCTATGATCCCGGGGCTGTAGTGGACCTTCGTCGCCTGGACGTACTTCTCCGCGAGGTCGAAGGCCTTCTCCAGAAGCGACTCGCGGAGGGTGGCGGCGTTGTGGCCGCAGACGGTGTACTCGGGGCTGATCTGGGCCTCGTTGAGGGTGAGCTGCTGGGGGGCGGGAAGCCTCACGTGGCCGTCGAGGCTCGACTCAAACCGCCAGTCGATCCCCAGAAGCTCGATCTGGTCCAGGATCGGAGAGTAGAAGAAGTCGAGGTTGAAGACGGGCCCGATGACGTACCTCTCGATCCTCGCCAGGTCCAGGCCGTCCTGGTCGATGACCCCGTGCTTGAGGAGAAGCTCCGACTTCTCCCGATACTCGTCATAGCTCGCGGCGGTGAAGAAGCCCCTCTCCAGAGTCTTGACGGCGTGGGGCAGCTTCACCATCACCAGCTCGTCGATCTCCTCCGCCTCCACCGTCTCGGGGAAGGGGAGGCCCGCCTTCTCCAGGATCCAGTAGTAGTCCTGGTCTTCCCCCCTCTCCTCGGACCGGAGGAGGTTTCTGCTCCCCAGAAGCGGCAACTCGAACTCGTCCTCCACCGAGTCGATCCCGCAGTAGGACGTGAAGGACCGGTTCGGGACGAAGAGAACGCTCTTCGATATCAGGGCGTCCTGCTGCTCACCCCTCAATAGCTCGCTGAACCTGTTGAGGATCCGGACCTCGTCCACCACGCCGCTGATGACCTTGCCATTGGCCCTGGTCGCCCTGAAGTACTTGGCGTAGGTCTTCTCCCTCCCCTTCTGACATATGGCAAGGGTTCGAAACCCCTCCTCGACGGCCCCGTCGCAGGTATCCAGGGCCGAGTGGGAGGCCACGACGCCGATCATCGGGTCGTCGAGGTCGTACCCCTCCAAAATCTCAAAAATTTTGCTGCGGTCGATCAATTCGAAGCACCCCAAAATTATCCTGATCTGTACCGACCTAGATAAGTCCTCACTTATCAAGCTGACCGTCACGACCCACCATCTCTGATGGCTGAGGCGGCTCATCGCCACCTCTACTGATCTCACAAAATTTCTTGATACAGGCTCGTCGATCCCCACCATCTCCCGGTGCTGAAAGGAAGGCAGGATCTCGATTCTCTTGGGTCGGCTATGGTGCCGATTCGCCATATCGGCTTGGGGAAGTCGATTTTCCCTGCTGATGGTGAAAACGGCCACCTGGTTCGCGATTCCCACGTAATATCTATTGGATCGTCCCGACGGCCTTATTGGATCGTCCCGAAGGCTTCGCTCTTCTCTCCTGGGGCCCGCAAGATTGAAGCCGGCCGGTCGCCGTCGGATAGGCCCATCACCCGGAAAGGGCGTTGAAATTTTCGGATGCAGAACGGTCACCTTAATATACTACGTTGGCGTTGCTTAAGAGTCCACTAAAGCAGGGGGATGGTTTTTGGCAGGCAGGGCTTGGAAGTTTGGAGACGATGTCGACACCGACGCGATCATACCCGGACGGTACCTGGTGATCAATGACCCCCAGGGGCTCGCCGAACACGTCTTTGAGGGGGTGCGCCCCGAGTTCGCCGGGCAAGTCCGTGCCGGAGACTTCGTGGTAGCGGGGACGAACTTCGGCTGCGGCTCCTCGCGAGAGCACGCCCCCCTGGGCCTCAAAGGCGCGGGAGTCAGGGCCGTCGTGGCCAGCTCCTTCGCCCGAATCTTCTTCCGAAACGCCATCAATATCGGCCTGCCTCTGTTCGTCTCTTCCGACGTGGAGAGGATACGCGATGGGGATTCCATCGAGATCGACGCCGACCAGGGGATAATTTACAACCGGTCCCGCGGCGAGTCTTATAGGACCACGCCCCTGCCGCCCTTCCTTCAGGATATCGTGGAGGCGGGGGGCCTGGTCGAGTACACCAAAAGGATGGTGAAGTCTCTTTGAAGTACAAAGTTCCCGTTATCCCCGGCGATGGGATCGGTCCCGAGATCGTGAGAGAGGGCCAGAAGGTGGCAGAGGCTGCGGCGGATAAGCACGGTTTTAGCATCGAATGGACGGAGTACGACCTCGGAGCAGACCACTACCTGAAGACTGGAGAGCTGGTAGGTGAGGAGACCCTCAAAGAGCTGTCAGGGTATAGAGCGATCTACCTCGGCTCCATCGGCGACCCGCGGGTGAAGCCTGGGGTCCTGGAGAAGGGGGTCCTCCTGGCCATGCGCTTCTACTTCGACCAGTACGTCAACCTCCGGCCGGTGAAGCTCCTGGAGGGGGTCTGGACCCCGCTCAAGGACAAGGGCCCCCAGGATATCGACTTCACCGTGGTCAGGGAGAACACTGAGGACTTCTACATCGGTATCGGCAGCCGGGCCGGGGCCGGGAAGAGTCGCGACGAGTTCGAGGTGATCCGGGCCCTCTACGAGGTGAAGTTCGGTCTGGATGTGGAGTCGGACAGCGAGGAGATCGCCTACCAGATAGGGATGATCTCCAGGGAGGGAACCCGGCGGGTCATCAAGTATGCCTTCGACCTGGCCATGAAACGGAGAAAGCACCTCTCCAGCGTAGACAAGGCGAACGTCCTCTCCGACATATACGGCTTCTGGAGGGAGGAGTTTATGGCCCTCTCAGCCCGGTATCCGGAGGTCGAGACCGACTTCAACTTCGTGGACGCCATCACCATGTGGTTTGTCAAAAACCCGGAGTGGTTCGACGTCGTCGTCGCCCCCAACATGTTCGGGGACATCATCACCGACCTCGGAGCCATGATCCAGGGGGGTCTCGGCCTCGCCCCCGGAGCCAACATCAACCCCGAAGGGACGAGCATGTTCGAGCCGATCCACGGAAGCGCCCCCAAGTACCGGGGCCAGAACAAGGTCAACCCCATCGCCACCATCTGGGCCGGAGCCATGCTCCTGGAGCACCTGGGCGAGGTGGCGGCCGCGGAGGACGTGATCAGAGCCATCGAGACCAACATCAAGAGGGGAAAGGTCAGGACCTACGACATGGGCGGAAGGGCCACCACCTCCGAGGTGGGCGACGATATCGCGGCCATCGTCCGGGAGTGAGATCCGATCCGAAGGCGAAAAGGTTTTATGTCGGATGACCATCTCCAAAACAGTGGAATGGGCTGATCTGCTCATGGGGGCTCGTAGCTCAGTTAGGCAGAGCGTCTGGCTTTTAAGTTTTTTGAACGAAGATACCAGGTGGTCGAGGGTTCAAATCCCTTCGAGCCCGCTTATCGCTTATTTCTGGGAAGTGGCTGTATGAAGAAGTTTGCGCTGCAGGATCACGAGCTGGTTCCGGTCCACATCCTCCTCACCCCTGAAGAGGCAGAGGAGGTGTTCAGAGCTTACGGCGTGGATTCTGCACAGCTACCGAAGATCCACGCCGCCGATCCGGTGGTGAAGGAGATCGGAGGAAAGGTGGGTGACGTGGTGAAGATACTGAGGAAGAGTCCCACGTCAGGGGAATCGGTCTTTTACAGGCTGGTAATCGACTAAGGGGTGTTTTAAAGTTTGCTGGACAGAGACGTTCTATATAAGGCCTATTTTACAAAAGATAAGCTGGTCCACCATCACATAAACTCTTTCAACGATTTCATAGAAAGGGGCCTTCAGAAGGTGATCGACGAGGTGGGGATCATCGAGACGAACATCGAGGATACCTACGTCAAGCTGGGGGCGATCCGGGTGGAGAACCCCACCGTCACCGAGGCGGACGGCTCGGTGGAGAGGCTCCATCCCAACGACGCGAGGCTTCGAAACCTCACCTACGCCTCGCCTCTCCGGCTGGAGATGACGATAGTTGAGGGGGAGACGGAGAAGGAACCGGTAGAGGCGATGATCGGGATGCTCCCCATCATGATCATGTCCAAGGTCTGCAACCTCGCAGGATTGTCACGGGACGAGATGATCGAGTACGGCGAGGACCCCCTCGACCCCGGCGGATACTTCGTGGTCAACGGCTCGGAGAGGGTGATCATGACCCTGGAGGACCTCTCCCCCAACAAGATTCTGGTGGAGTACAACCAGAGGTACGACGACTTCATCGAGGTGGCCAAGGTCTTCTCCCAGAGGCAGGGTTATCGGTCTCTGGTGATCGTGGAGCGGGGTAGAAGGTCGATTTTGGAGGTATCCTTCCCCTCGGTCAGCGGAAGGCTGAACTTCGTCACCCTGGCCCGAGCTCTGGGCCTGGAGACGGATATGGAGATCGTCCAGGCCGTCTCCGACAACCCCGAGATCATCAAGTTCATGCTGGAGAACCTGGAGGAGGCGGAGGTGGCGACCAAAGAGGAGGCCCTGGAGAAGATCGGGGGCCGGGTCGCCGCTGGCCAGGCGAAGGAGTACCAGAAGAAGAGGGCAGCCTATGTTCTGGACCGTTACCTCCTGCCCCACATAGGGGTCGAGGAGGGGGACCGGTACGCCAAAGGCCTCTTCCTGGCCAGGATGGCCGAGGCCTGCTTCGAGCTGGCCCTGGGGAAGCGGGGCGAGGACGACAAGGACCATTACGCCAACAAGAGGCTCAAGCTCTCCGGAGATTTGATGGAGGACCTCTTCCGGGTCGCCTTCAGCAGGCTGACGCGGGACATCAAGTACCAGTTGGAGCGGGCCAGCATGAGAAACCGCGAGCTGAACGTCATCACCACCGTCCGGGCCGACGTCCTCACCGAGAGGATGATCCACCCCCTGGCCACCGGAAACTGGGTCGGGGGCAGGACCGGGGTATCCCAGCTTCTGGACCGTACCGACTACATGGCGAGCTTAAGCCATCTCCGGAGGGTCATCTCCCCCCTCTCCCGGTCCCAGCCCCACTTCGAGGCCAGGGACCTTCACCCCACCCAGTGGGGGAGGATCTGCCCCAGCGAGACCCCCGAGGGCCCCAACTGCGGCCTGGTCAAGAACTTCGCCCAGGGGGTGGAGCTCTCCACCGGGGTCGAGGATTACGAGGACGTGAAGAGGATGCTTCTGGATCTGGATGTGGTTGCTGCAGGTGGTCGCTTTGAGTAGCGCAAGGGTATTCGTCAACGGGGAGTTCGTGGGGACCCATTCCGACCCCATAAAGCTCGCAAAAGAGATGAGGCGGCTTCGACGGGGCGGCAGGATAAGCAACCAGATCAACGTCTCCTACTTCGCCAGGACCAACGAGATCCTGATCAACACCGACTCCGGCCGGGCCCGGCGCCCCCTCGTGGTGGTCGAGGACGGGGCCTGCCTGGTCACCGAAGAGCACATTGAGAAGCTCCGCTCCGGGGAGATCGGCTTCGACGATCTCGTCAGCCAGGGGCTGGTCGAGTACCTGGACGCGGAGGAGGAGGAGAACGCCCTGGTGGCCATCTGGGACCAGGAGATCACCCCCGAGCACACCCACCTGGAGGTGGACCCCTCCCTGGTCCTGGGGATCTGCACCGGCCTCGTCCCCTACCCCGAGCACAACGCCAGCCCTCGAAACACCATGGGGGCCGGGATGATCAAGCAGTGTCTGGGGACGCCTCTGGCCAACACCAAGCTCCGACCCGACACCCGGGGCCACTACCTCCACTACCCCCAGAGGGCTCTGTGCAGGTCCAGGACCGCCGACGCCGTAGGATTTGACGAGCGGCCGGCGGGCCAGAACTTCGTGGTTGCGGTCTTGGTCTACGAGGGGTACAACATCGAGGATGCCCTCATCCTGAACCGGGGCTCCATCGAGCGTGGCCTCGGCCGGAGCCACTTCTTCCGGGTCTCGGAGGCGGAGGAGCGGAAGTACCCTGGTGGCCAGGAGGACAAGTTCGAGATACCGGACATGGAGGTCCGGGGGGCCAGAGGCGCGGAGGCCTACTCACAGCTGGACGACGACGGCCTGGTCAACCCCAACGCCGTGGTGGCGCCAAACGACGTCCTGATAGGGAAGACCTCGCCGCCGAGGTTTTTGGAGGAGCCGACGGAGTTTGGGATCACCCCCCAGCAGAGGCGGGAGACCTCGGTCACCATGAGGTCCAACGAGAAGGGGGTGGTGGACACGGTGATCCTCACCGAGTCCTCCAACGGCAACCGGCTGGCCAAGGTCAAGACCAGAGACCAGAGGGTCCCGGAGCTGGGGGACAAGTTCGCATCGCGCCACGGCCAGAAAGGGGTGGTGGGGCTGATCGTCCCTCCGGCGGACATGCCCTTCACCGAGTCCGGCCAGGTCCCCGACCTGATCGTCAACCCCCATGCCATCCCCTCCCGGATGACCGTGGGCCACGTCCTGGAGATGATCGGCGGGAAGATGGGGTCCCTGGAGGGGAGGTTCGCCGACGCCACCGCCTTCCTGGGCGAGGAGGAGACGGACATGAGGTCCGCCCTCACCAAGTTCGGCTTCTCCCACACCGGCCGAGAGGTGATGTACAACGGGATCAACGGGGAGCGGGTCATGGCCGATGTCTTCGTGGGGGTGATCCTCTACCAGAAGCTCTACCACATGGTGGCGGGCAAGATGCACGCGCGGTCCCGGGGTCCCGTCCAGGTCCTCACAAGGCAGCCCACCGAGGGTCGGGCCAGGGAGGGCGGCCTGCGGTTCGGCGAGATGGAGCGCGACGTATTGATCGCCCACGGCGCGGCTCTGGCCCTCAAGGAGCGGCTGGTGGACGAGTCGGACAAGGTGACGGAGCTGGTCTGCAGCCGCTGCGGCATGATCGCCATCCACGATAGAAGGAGGAACGTCGACTACTGCTCGGTCTGCGGCTCGGACACCGAGATATACCCCGTGGAGATGAGCTACGCCTTCAAACTCCTGCTGGACGAGATCAAATCCCTCGGCGTCGCCCCTCGGCTGGTTTTGGAGGACGCTGTTTAGGTGTGAATATGACTGTTCCGAAGAGAATTGGCAAGATCAGTTTTGGGCTCATCTCTCCCCAGGAGTTTCGGAGGATGAGCGTGGTTAAGATCATAACCGCAGACACTTACGACGACGACGGCTTCCCCATAGAGATGGGGCTGATGGATCCCAGGCTCGGGGTCATCGATCCGGGTCTACGGTGCAGGTCCTGCGGCGGGAGGCCCGGGGAGTGCCCCGGCCACTTCGGCCACATCGATCTCATCGCCCCCGTCATCCACGTCGGATTTGCCAAACTGATCAGAAAGATCCTCCGGGGGATCTGTCGGGACTGCTCCCGGCTCATGCTCCTGGAGAACGAGAAGAGGATGTACCTGGAGCAGATAGATACCCTGGTGCGCATCGGCCAGCCCATCGAGGACGTGGTCAACAAGGCCTTCGCCGAAGCCCGGAAGCACAAGGTATGCCCCTACTGCGGCTCGCCCCAGCAGGAGATCAAGTTCGAAAGGCCCCTCGCCTACGTCGAGGACGGACACAAACTCACCCCCTCGGACATCCGGGACCGGTTCGAGAAGATCCCCGACGAGGACATCAAAGTGATGGGGATGAACCCGGATACCGCGAGGCCCGAGTGGATGCTCCTCACCGTACTCCCGGTTCCGCCGGTGACCATGAGGCCTTCGATCACCCTGGAGAGCGGCCAGAGGAGCGAGGACGACCTCACCCATAAATTGGTGGACATCATCAGGATCAACCAGCGGTTCCAGGAGAACAGGGAAGCAGGCGCTCCTCAGCTGATCATCGAGGACCTCTGGGAGCTCCTCCAGTACCACATCACCACCTTCCTCGACAACACCGTCTCCGGGGTTCCCCCTGCCCGCCATCGGAGCGGCAGGCCCCTCAAGACCCTCTCTCAGAGGCTGAAGGGGAAGGAGGGCAGGTTCAGAGGGAGCCTCTCCGGGAAGAGGGTTAACTTCAGCGCTCGGACCGTCATCTCGCCCGACCCCAACCTCAGCATAAACGAGGTGGGCGTTCCCCTGGAGATCGCCATGGAGCTATCGGTGCCCCTGGTGGTAAACTCGAGGAACATCGAGGTGATGCGCGACTACGTCCGAAGGGGCTCGGATAAGCATCCCGGGGTCAACTACGTCACCCGGGCCGACGGCCGAAGGGTCAAGATCACCGACCGAAACTGCGAAGAGGTGGCCGACATGATCGAGCCCGGCTGGAGGGTGGACCGGCAGCTGATGGACGGGGACATCGTCCTCTTCAACCGGCAGCCCTCTCTTCACCGGATGTCCATAATGTCCCACCGGGTCATCGTCATGCCCTACAAGACCTTCAGGCTGAACCCGGCGGTCTGCCCCCCCTACAACGCCGACTTCGACGGAGATGAGATGAACCTCCACGTCCCCCAGACCGAGGAGGCGAGGGCGGAGGCCGAGATCCTGATGAGGGTCCAGGAGAACATCCTCTCCCCCAGGTTCGGCGGCCCCATCATCGGCGGGATCCACGATTACGTCACCGGCAACTTCCTTCTGACCCACGGAGATCGGAGGATCAGCCGGCTGGAGGTGATGGAGGTCATAAAGAAGCTTCCGCAGCTCGCGCTTCCCGAACCCTCGGGGCGCGATGAGGAGGGCGAGCCTTACTGGACCGGAAAGCAGATGTTCAGCCTCATCCTGCCCAAGGGGCTGAACCTCGAATTCAAGGCCTCCTTCTGCATGAACTGCGACTCCTGCAAGAGAGAGGCCTGCGAGAACGACGCCTTTGTGGTCATTCGCGACGGCCAGATCAGGAGCGGCACCATCGATGCCGCGGCGGTGGGGGCCTTCAAGGGGAAGATCACCGACAGGGTGATCAAAGAGTACGGCCCCACGGTGGGCGCGAGCTTCGTCGACGGCATGACCCAGATGGCGATCCGGGGCATCATGCTGGCGGGGTTCAGCTTCGGGATAGATGACGAGGACATCCCCAAGGACGCCGAAGACCAGATATCCGACGTCCTCAACGCCGCGAGAGAGAACGTCACCAAGCTCATCGAGGCCTACCAGGCGGGGGAGCTGGAACCCCTGCCCGGGAGGACCCTGGACGAGACCCTGGAGATGAGGATCATGCAGACCCTGGGCAGGGCCAGGGACAACGCCGGCTCCATCGCCGGTCGGTACCTGGGCCTGGACAACAGCGGCGTGGTGATGGCCGTCAGCGGGGCCCGTGGGTCGATGCTGAACCTGACCCAGATGGCAGCCTGCGTCGGTCAGCAGTCCGTTCGAGGCGAGAGGATCCGGCGAGGTTACGACGGGAGGACCCTCCCCCACTTCAGGAGGGGAGACCTGGGGGCCGAAGCCCACGGCTTCGTCCAGTCCAGCTACAAGGAGGGGCTGAATCCGACCGAGTTCTTCTTCCACGCCATCGGCGGGAGGGAGGGGCTCGTCGACACCGCCATCAGGACGTCTCAGAGCGGCTATCTCCAGAGGAGGCTGATCAACGCCCTCCAGGATCTGGAGGTCCAGTACGACGGGACGGTCAAGGAGACGAGGGGCATCATCGTCCAGTTCAACTACGGCGAAGACGGAGTCGACGCCTCAAAGAGGGATTACGCGAGCCCCGAGAACGTCCATCGGATAGTCCAGAGGGTGCTGAAAAAGGAGGGCGCATGAGCCTATCTGAGAAGGAGATCCAGAAGAGGATCGAGGATCTCCCGCTGCCAAGTAGCATCAAAAAAGCCCTGGAGGGCGAACTGAAGGGGGCCGAGATCTCCGAAGAGGAGTTCGGTGAGGTGGCGGACCAGGTGGTATCCGATTACGATAGGTCCAAGGTCGAGCCCTGCGAGGCGGTGGGGGTGGTGGCCGCCCAGTCCATCGGCGAGCCCGGCACCCAGATGACCATGAGAACCTTCCACTACGCGGGGGTGGCCGAGATCAACGTCACCCTGGGTCTTCCGAGGCTGATAGAGATCGTGGACGCGCGAAAGATCCCCAGCACCCCCACCATGACCATCCGGCTGGATAAGGAGTATGCCCTGGATCGGGACATCGCACGAGAGGTGGCCTGGTCCATCGAGTCCACCAACATCCTCCACCTGGGGTCGATAGCTACCGACCTCGCGGAGATGAACGTGGTGATCGATCTGAACGAGGACGCCCTCCTTCAGAGGAAGATCACCGCGGAGGAGGTGGCGGATCGGCTCTCGGAGGGGACGAAGCTCTCGGCGGACCAGCACGGAAACCAGATCATAATGACGCCGCCGGAGCCCTCTTATCGAGACCTCCTCCAGCTGGTTGAGAAGATCAAGACCATCTCCCTCAAGGGGATAGAGGGGATAAAGAGGGTGGTCATCAGGAAGGAGGGGGACGAGTACGTCCTCTATACCGAGGGCTCAGCCTTAAAGGACGTCATCGAGTTCAGAGGGGTCGATCCCACCAGGACGAAAACAAACAATATAACCGAGATCGGGGATGTCCTGGGAATTGAGGCGGCCCGAAACGCCATAATAAACGAGGCCACCGACACCCTCAGGGAACAGGGTCTCTCCGTAGACGTGAGACATATCATGCTGGTGGCAGACATCATGACCTGCGACGGCGAGGTGAAACAGATCGGGCGCCACGGCGTCTCGGGAGAGAAGGCGAGCGTCCTCGCCAGGGCCGCCTTCGAGGTGACCGTCAATCACATCCTCGACGCCGCAGTTCGAGGAGACGTGGACGATCTCAGGGGAGTAACCGAGAACGTCATTGTAGGCCAGCCGATTCAGCTGGGAACGGGCGACGTTCAGTTGGTCGCAAAACGATGAGGGTAAAAGGATGATAAACATTGATAGAGCGCTCAGAAGTTCGATCAGAACCGGTAAGGTAGTTCTTGGCTCAAATCTGACCCTGGAGGCCGGGGCCAGCGGGCAGGCAAAGCTGGTGATCAACGCCATCGACTGTCCGGAGGAGGTGGAACGGGAGCTGAGGAAGGCGGACGTTCCCATATACAGCTATTCGGGCAGGGGCAAGGATCTGGGCTCAGCCTGCGGAAAACCCTTCTCGGTAGCGGCTCTGGCGGTGATAGAGCCCGGCGAATCTGAGATCATGGCGCTCCTGAGGGAGATCAGGGGTATCGAGGATGAGTGAGTTCAAGCTGACTACAGAAGGGATAAGGTATATCGCCCTCTTCGAAAGCTTGACCGGCGGCGTCGCCAGAGACTGTATCATCGACGACGAGAACGACCGGATAATATTCGTCATCAAGAAGGGAGACATGGGCGCTGCCATCGGGAGGAAGGGCAGCAACATCAACAGGGTTAAGAAGTCGATAGGAAAGCAGATCGAGATCGTGGAGCACAGCGACGACGTCAAGGAGTTCCTGGAGAACGTCTTCCAGCCGGCCTCGATCAAGAACGTGACCATCGTTTCCAAAAACAATAAGCGATTGGCTTATGTAGAAGTAGCAAATAGGGACAAGGGCATCGCCATAGGACGGGATGGGCGTAACATATTAAAGGCCAAGATGCTCTCTTCGAGGCATCACGGCGTTGACGACATCATCATCCAGTAAAAATTTACCAACGCCCGAGTTCCATCCGGCTTTGAGGTCGGAGGGCTGACCGTTGGCGATGGATATAGCATTCAACTAGGTGAAATAATGGGAAAGGGTATGTACGCGGCCAGGAAACTGGAGAGCGACCGCAAGAGCTTCCGGTGGAGTGATACAAATTACAGCCGGAGGGCACTGAAGCTGAACGTCAAAGCCGACCCCCTGGGCGGCGCGCCGAGGGCTCGAGGCATAGTCCTGGAGAAGGTCGGCGTCGAGGCGAAACAGCCGAACTCCGCCATCAGAAAGTGCGTCCGGATCCAGCTGATCAAGAACGGTAGACAGGTCACCGCCTTCTGTCCGGGAGACGGTGCCATAGGGTTCATCGACGAGCACGATGAGGTCGTGGTGGAGAGGATCGGCGGCAGGATGGGCGGAGCCAAGGGAGATATCCCCGGGGTCCGGTTCCAGGTGGTCGCCGTAAACAACGTGGCCCTGGACGAGATGGTCTCAGGACGGAAGGAGAAGCCGGTGAGGTGATACGGTGAACGCGAAGATCTTCAACAAGTGGGATCCCGAGGAGATCGAGGTGGAGGATCTCAGCATAAAGCGCTATTTTAACCTCCGTCCCATGGTCGTGATGCATTCAGGCGGCAGGCACGCAAGACAGCAGTTCAAGAAGTCCGAGCAACACATCGTCGAGCGGCTGATAAACAAGATGATGCAGGGCGAGGACAACACCGGCAAGAAGATGAAGACCTACAAGATTGTGGAGGAGGCCTTCGACATAATCCACCAGAGGACCAAGGAGAACCCCCTCACCGTCTTTGCGAAGGCCGTATCCAACGCCGGTCCCCGCGAAGAGGTGGTCCGTCTCAAGTACGGCGGGATAACCGTCCCCAAGGCCGTCGACACCGCCCCCCAGAGGAGGGTGGACGTGGCCCTGATGTTCATCACCACCGGCGCCAAAAGGTCGGCCTTCAAGTCCAAGCGTTCCGCGGCCAGCTGTCTCGCCGACGAGATCATCTCCGCCTCCAAGGGCGACGTCCGGAGCTTCTCCATGAACAGGAAGGACAGCGTGGAGCGGGTCGCCAAGGCGGCACGGTAAAGCACGATAAAGATCAACCGGGGATGAGGCGTTTCGCCATTGTCCTGCGCTTCAGCCCCCAAAACCTCTATTTTATTTGAACCGTTTGACGAAGGACTTGTCGATCCAGCTCTTGAAGGTGTAGATGATCCTCTTGGGGATGGGGACGCAGAGGTCGCCGTAAATCCCCACCGCACAGCCGCATCCCGTGGAGATGAGGGCCACGGGGCTGTCGGTGGACGCCCTTACCGAGTAAGGCTTGAGGTCCGTGCCCCTGGCCACCCGGGCCAGGTTCCTCGCGGTGTGCTTCGCCTGGATCTCCGCCTCCATCCCGGTCTTGGTGGCCAGCTTTCCGTCGATCTCGATCCAGGCGCAGTCTCCGATGGCGAAGACGTCCTCGCAGCCCCGGACTCTGAGGTACCGATCGCATAAGATCCAGCCGCTCCTCTTGGGGAGGTCCAGCCCCTCGATGAGGGGGGCGGGCCTGATCCCCGCCGTCCAGATGGTCATCTCGCAGTCCAGGGAGCTTCCGTCGGCGAAGGTGACACCTCCCTCCCGGATGGAGGCGACCTGCCTATTCGTCAGCACCTCCACCCCCTTTCCCGCCAGGATCTTCTCCATCAGGATGGAGGCATTCTTTGAGAGGGTCGGCAAAAGTCGGTCCATCATCTCGACCACGGATATCTTGCAGTCGGTGTTATCGGCAAGAAAGCAGGCCGTCTCTATTCCGGTGGGGCCCGACCCGATCACGGCGATCTTCTTGGGCCGGGTCTTCTCGACGAACCGCCTGGCTTTGACCGTATCCTCCAGGGAGTTGATGGAGAAGGCCTTCTCTGCGCCCTCGACCCCGAAGTAGTTCTGGACCGCTCCGGGGGCGAGGACCAGGATGTCATAATTGAGGTCGTTTCTTTCGCAGACCACCCTCCTGTCCGCGAAGTCGATCCTGAGGGCCCGGTCCCTCACGTGGATGGCGTCCATCTTCTTGCAGAAGGGGTCCAGGGGGGCGGTCATGTCCTCGATCTCAATATCTCCTCCCAGGTAGTCGGGGTAGAGTGCCTGGCACTCGATCCTCTCCTTCGGCTCGACGAGGACAAGGTCCAGCCCCTCTTTGGTGGCGGCGTTTCTCACCAGCTCCGCTCCGCCGATGCCGCCGCCCACCACCACCACCCGCAGGAAATCCTGCTTCTGCAAATTCATCTGCCGCATCTCTGTATCAGACCGGAACTTATCCTCTGGTCATCGGTCATAAGGTCTTCGATGAGCAGGTTGCGATCCAGGGACGATCTCGATTAGGGTTAGTCCGATTGATGGCAAAATTCATATGACCATCGTCGATCTGTAACCGTCGATCTGGAACCATCCGCCCGTATTTTTCCCGTATTTTTCTTCCGCAACAGGTGTGTTCCTTGCTGTCATCCTATCTTGAGGGGCGGGAGATCTGCCGGCTCGGAGAGGGATTCATCTCTATATTTTTCTTTTCTATTCTTCAACCGAAACTCATAGCATTATTCTTATCTATAACGAATAACTATTTAGGATTGCACTTCATAATTGGATCAAAGGAGGTGAGAAACCCATGAGCCTGAGAGTCAAGATCGCCTTGACCTATGCGATACTCTATCTGATGACGGCTTCCCCAGCCCTTGCAATAGTTGTAGTTAAGAGGATTACGTTCTAGGGACGGGAAGCCATCGTTTATTTATTTTAAATGTTCTCTCCCTAAAAGGGAGCTAAGATGATAAAATTTACGGTTTGTTGGTCCAATTCTCTAGCCGGAACGCCTCCCCCTTTGCTCATCATCTTCTGCGAATGATGGAGAAGGATGCCGAGGTCTGAGAGAGGACCGGCCCGTCGGCGGAGTCGGCCGTCACCCTCCCTTCGGCAAAGGCGACCTGTCGTCCCAACTTCACCACCCTCCCCCGGGCGACGACCTTTCCCTCCCGGACCCCCAAAAGGAAGGAGGTGGTCTCCGATATGGTCGCGATGCGATCGCCCGGATCGAGGATGGTGAAGAGGGCGAGGGCCATGGCCTCGTCGGCGAGGGCGGTGTATATCCCCCCTTGCATCCACCCCGCGCCGTTTTTCATATCGGGGCGCACCTCCATGGAAAGCTCAGCCTCTCCGTCGCCGAAGCTGGCGACCTCGATTCCCATCATGGTGAAGAAGGGGTTTGCCTCCCTCCCCCTCTTTCGAATCTCTCCGAGATAGCTCATTTCATCGTCTCCACCATCAAAACCGGTCTGTAAAAGCCTTTTGGATGGTCTATTCGAGAGCGTCTCCGAGACGAAAAGGACCCCTGTGAGACCGTCTTCTAGACCAAAAAGAGATATCCGTTCGGGTTGAAGGATCTGGTCATGGCAGGGAACACCTTTGGCACCATCTTCAAGATCACCACCTGGGGCGAGAGCCACGGAAGGGCTGTCGGCGTCGTCGTCGACGGCTGCCCCGCCGGGCTCGCCCTCTCCGAGGAGGTCGTCCAGGGAGAGCTGGACCGGAGGAGGCCGGGCCAGAGTTCCATCTCGACCACGAGAAAGGAGGAGGATCGAGTCGAGATCCTCAGCGGCACCTTCGATGGGGTTACGACGGGAACTCCCATCTCCATGCTGGTCTGGAATAAGGATGCGAAGTCGAGCGCCTACGACGCCCTGCGGGACCGGCCCCGTCCGGGCCATGCCGATCTGACCTACCTCGCTCGGTACGGGGTCCGGGACCACCGGGGTGGGGGAAGGGCTTCGGCGAGGGAGACCGTCGGGCGGGTTGCTGCAGGCGCCGTCGCCAAGAAGCTCCTGGCCGAGAGCGGGATTGAGGTCGTCGGCTACGTCCTTGAGCTCGGGGGCGTCCGGGCGGATCTTCCAGACGGCCTGGATCCATCGGCCCTGAGGGAGGCGGCCGAGAAGAACCCCGTCCGCTGCCCGGACCAGTTGGCTGCGAAGGAGATGATCCGGGCCGTTGAGGAGGCCCGGGAGGCTGGCGACAGCCTGGGCGGGGTCGCCGAGATCGCAGCTGTCGGCGTCCCCCCAGGGCTGGGCGAGCCGGTCTTCGATAAGCTCGACGCGGACCTTGCCTCCGCCCTGATGGGGATCGGGGCGGTCAAGGCCGTGGAGATCGGGGCGGGGGTCGAGGCGGCCCGGATGAGTGGGAGCGAGATGAACGACCCCATCCTCCCGGGGCCCGAAGGGCCGAGGTTTGCGACCAACTGCGCCGGTGGAATTTTGGGCGGGATATCGACGGGCTCCCCCATAATCTGCAGGATCTCGGTGAAGCCCACCCCCTCCATCTCGCGCCCCCAGAGGACGGTGGACCTCTCCACGGGGGAGGCGGCCGAGATCGAGATCAAAGGGAGGCACGATCCGGTGATCCCCCCGCGGATCGTACCCGTGGCCGAGGCGATGGTGGCCCTGGTCCTGGCAGACCACCTTCTGAGGCTCCGGGCCGCCAGGATCTGAGATCCCGGCCAAATTTTATATCGCCCGCCCCAAGATCGATGAATCATGCAGAAGGAGTTTCACACCCTCCTCTCCCTGGATGAAGCGAGGAGGATCATCCTCGCCGCCGCGCCGAAGGCGGGAGAGGAGACTGTACCCCTGGAGAGGGCCGCGGGCCGGGTCCTGGCAGAGCGGGTCGTCTCCAAAATCGACGTCCCCGGCTTCGACCGGGCGGCGATGGACGGCTACGCCCTGCGGTCCGCCGAGACTCTGGAGGCGAGGGAGGACCGGCCCGTCCCATTCGCCCTGGTCGGTCGGGTCCCCATGGGGAGGACGCCCGAGGTCGTGGTGAGGGAGGGGGAGGCGGTCGAGGTCTCCACCGGCTCCATGATGCCCGCAGGGGCGGACGCCGTGGTCATGGTCGAGCACGCCGAGGTTGCGGGTTCGACCCTCCTCATAAGGCGGGCGGTTCACTTCGGCGAGAACGCCCACCGGGCCGGGGGGGACGTCGCCTTTGGCGAGACGGTCCTCCTCCCCGGAAGGAGGCTCTCGGCCCGGGAGGTCGGCCTTCTGGCGGCGGTGGGCCGAAGGGAGGTGTTGGTCCGGTCCCTGAAGGTGGCCGTGGCCTCGTCGGGGGACGAGATCGTCCCTCCCGGCTCGGAGCTTTTGCCGGGCAGGATCTACGACATAAACTCCTACTCCATAGCCGCGGCCGTCGAGGAGTGCGGCGGTACTCCTCAGATCTTGGGGATCCTCCCCGACGACCCCGACTCCATGGCCGAGGGGCTGTTGGCGATGGCCGAAGAGTCCGACCTGGTCCTGGTCAGCGGGTCCACCTCGGCCGGGATCGGGGACATGGTCTACCGGGTCGTGGAGGAGCTCGGCGAGATCAAATTTCACGGGATCAACCTCAAGCCTGGAAAGCCCACTCTCTTCGGGACGGTCGGGGATAAGCCCATCATCGGCCTTCCCGGATACCCGACCAGCGCCCTGACCGTCTTCGGCCTTCTGGCGGCACCATTCATCAGGAGGGCGGTGGGAACCGAGTACCTGGCTCCCCGGGCCAGGGGGAGGCTGGCCAGGCCGGTCCGCTCCGAGGGAAGGAGGCAGATGCTGACGGTTGGGATCGTCGGGGGCTGGGCGTACCCCGTGGACAAGGGGAGCGGCTCCATCACCACCCTCGCCCTGGCCGACGGCTTCATCGACATCCCCGATCGGGTCGAGCACCTGGACCGGGGCGAGAAGGTACTGGTTCAGCTCTTCGGTAACGCTCCGGAGGCGGCCCTCCTGGTGGAGGGGGAGGACTGCCCCCGGCTCGAATCCATCGCCGCTGCCCTCCCCTTCGAGATCAGGGTTGTCGCCACCGGGAGCAGGCGGGGCGCCATCTCGGCGGAGGACGGGGTCGCGGACATAGCAGTCGTCTCCCGGTCGGTGGGGCAGGAGCCCCTCTGGGACGATGGCGTTCTCGAACCCGTCGGCGGCTATCGCAGGGAGCTGGTGATGATGGCAGAAGACCCGGAGATCCTCGACCTCGCCGGGGCGGATTCCAAGGTCGTCGGCTGGTCCAGGGATTCGGAGATGAGCCGGATCTGGAGACGGGTCCTGGCGGATTCGGGCCATCCGTCGGCGAAGCTCATCGGCCAGGCCCGGTCCCACGCCGCCGTCGCGGCGCAGGTCTTGGCAGGCCGCGCAGACCTGGGGTTCGGCGTCCGGGAGGTGGCCCAGGAGGCGGGGCTGGCTCTGAGGAAGGTGGCCGAGGACGAGATAATGTTTCTCGTCCGTCGCGATAAGAGGGATCTGGAAGCGGTTCGGGCATTTCTGGAGGCGCTGGAGTCTCAGGAGAACTGCAGAAAAAATAAATATCAGAACCGCCGATGGAAGTCCTGAAATAAATTTTCTTCCAGGAGGGTATCGTAGGATGCGAAAAATGGATCTGCTTTCGGCCTGCTTATGCGTTGCCGCCATACTCTGCGTCGTCTGCTTATCGGCATCGGCCCAGGATGGCGAGAGGCCCGAGACGGGCACCTTCATCAGGGACTGGGAACGTAACGGCTACGGCGTTCTGGTGGTGGAGAACAACAACCCCGTTGAGGACAACGATACGCGGGATGCCGTAGCCATGCTCATCGATGACAATGATACGCCAATATTGGCTGTCTACGTCCGGGAGGGCGAATCCTTCGAGATAAACGGGATCGAGGATGGAGTCTACGACTTTTACTTCACCGTAGGCGACGATTGGGACGACGAGTCCGCCAGCTTCTCCGAGCCCGAGTTCTATCGGACCGATAGCCCTCTACCTTTCGAGACCGAAGAAAATGAGACCCAGGTGCTATATTCTCAGTGGACTATATCCCTGATGGAGGTTCCCGGCGGGAACGTGGATAAGGTCACTGTACCCGAAGATGAGTTTCCAGACCTGACCGAAACCTGACGAAACCGTTTGGGTCCAGGCCGTCGCCCCTAAGGAACGGCATCAACGAGGTGACGACGCATTCGGTGCAAGGGGCGGGGATCTATCTTCTTCCTCGCCTACCTTCTCTTCACCTCAGATCCAGGACCATGGGCACGGACCGGATGTGATCCCCGTCCCGCTCGGCCCCAGCCTTGCGAAACCCGAGCCTCTCGTAGATCGCGACGGTGTTCGGCGAGGAGTTGACGGTGACTCGCGAGAGGTCCGGTTTTCTCCTCTTAGAGATCGAAAGACTCCGCCGCAATAGCTCGCCTCCGACGCCGTTGCCCTGGAGCTCGCCCTCCACGAAGAGGAGGGTGACATGGCCGTCGTCCCTCACCTCGATCATTCCCGCGATCTCGTCGTCGGCGAGGGCGAGGAGGACGATGTGGTTCCACCGCGATCGGAGCCGGAGGAGATGGGGGTCGGCGTAGCTCCGAAACTCCCGACGCCCTTCAGCGGAGAACTGGGGGGCGACGAATCGGTCGAAGACCCGGAGGGCGAGTTCGGAGACCATCCTCTCCTCGCCTGGCTTCATCGGCCGAAACTCCATTCATCCGCCCCTGGACCGCTTCAACTTCCTCTCGTAGTAGCTGAGGGGGTGGTTGATCCACCGGCAGAGCCGGTCCTCGCCGGGGCAGTTCCCGTAGGTGGCCATGGTGGCACAGGAGGGGGGCTTGTAGGCGGTCCCGCCTCTTCCCGCGATGTGCTCGACCTGGTAGCGGGTCTTCTCCTGGTCGAAGTCGGGGCTGGTGTTGAAGACCCCGACCACCTCGTCCACGGTCATCCCCACCGCCAGGAGGAAGGTGGTGAGGGCGAACCGGGCGGTGTGGGCGAGGTTTGCGCCTTTCGCCACCTGGGCGAGGAAGCCTCGGATGCAGGGGGGGAAGGCCTCCTCGGTCACCTCGCCGAGGTCGACCTTCTCCTCCGCCCTCTTCACCGAGAGCTCCTCCTCGATTCTGGTCAGGTCAACGCGGAGCTTCTCGCATATCGCCGGGGGGACGGGGAGGGGAAGGCCCCGACCGACCCGATCTTTCGCCCTCTCCTCCAGAAGCCGCGCCAGCTCGTGACCGGTTAGAGCGACCCACCCCGCCTCCAGGGATCGGTTGACCAGCTTCCAGCCTGGGCTGTGCAACCTCGCCGCCCCCTTGAGGTAGTCAGAGAAGTGGACCCTCAGGCCTGCCTGGTTGGATTGAGGGAATACCTCCAGGTCGCGGGCGAGGAGGATGAGGTCTTGAAGGCTCTCTGTGCCCATCTTCCGGCTGGCCAGCTTCGCCTCGGCGAGGGCGTACCTCCTGGTCAATAGATCGTCGTTGAGGCATGACACCATCACCCTGGCCAGGGGGTAGGAGAGAAGCTCCGCCAGGGGGTGGGCCCTCTCGTCGGAGATCTCACCCCGGACGGCGCCGAGCACCCGGCCGAGGGCCCTCCTCCTCACCAGGCGGGCGAGCCTGGGCTCTCGGTTCGGCTCTTCCAGGAGCCCCTCCAGGGAGTAGCCCGTCTCCTCCACCCTGGCCGCCGCCTCGCGGGAGAATGGGTAGTCGGAGAGGCTCATTCCTGCTCAATTCTGGGGGCGAGGAGGTAGTTTATCTCGACCCCCTGGCCGAGCTTGAAGCTGATCCTCAGGGGATAGTCGACTCCCATCTCCAGCTTCACCTCCTGGGCTTTGCCGATCGCCTTGCTCATGTCGGCCAGATAGTCCAAAGAGAAGAGAGACCTGGCCTTTCCGGGCTTAAGGCCCAACAGCTCCGTTCCGGGCATCTTCAGCTTGAGGGAGTCGATGTCCCCCTTGGCCTCCATGTAGAACTGGTCCTCGGGGTCGTCGGCCACTCCCAGGACGACGTGATCGGAGACCTTCTCCGCGGCCCTCACCGCCTTCCGCAGCTGCGCGCCGGGGAGGATCACGTGGGCCGGGAGGTCCAGCTCCGGCACCCGGGGCTCTTTCCTTATGGCGCTGGGGTCGATGAGGCTGAGGGTGTAGGATAGGGAGTTCACCCCTATCTTCAGCTTATGGTTCTCCTCGTCCAGCTCCAGGGTGACGTTCTCGCCCCGGTCGGCCATGGAGAGGACGTCGGTGAGCCTCACCAGGTCCACGCCGATCTCGCCGGCGGTCGCCTTGAAGTACTCGAAGGCCTCGGAGCCGAGCCGGAAGGAGACCATGGCCACGTTGGCGGGGTCCACAGCCTTCAGCTCAACGCCGTTCTCTGACAGGGTGAACTTCACCTCGTCGACAAGAGACGATACCGCCTCCACAGCATCCCGCAGGGTTTCTGCGCTTATCACTGCCTTGAACATCCTAGAGCCCCTCCATCGGAGAGATCAATTTTATCTTAAATATAGATTATCCCCTCAGTCGTACTCTCTCCAGGTGAAATTGCATTTCGTGCATCTGAAGAAGCGGACCTCGCTCTCGTCGGCGGATCGCAGCTGTCGCAGCCACCAGTAAGCAGTATCGTTCCCACACTCGGGGCACTTGGACTTGGTGGTGGGAAGCCCCGCCGCCTCGGAGTCCTCGATCACCGTCATGGTGCGCTCTTTCTGCTCGGTCTTGCTGACCAGGTTGTCGCCCTTCTTCATCTGAACCTTCTTGCCGCACCTTCTGCAGACCAGAACGCCCTCCGACGGCACCATAATGCTCTTACAATCGGGACAAAACTCCATCAGATGACGAGTACTCACTCGTCATATTAAAGTTTACCAGTTGAGTAAGGAGTGGAGGGTGAGATTCTTCACCGATGCGTCATCAAGACTGAGGTGATCATGAGCACTGCACTGAACCTAATCTGCGAGAACAGGCCCGGGGTGCTGCGGGACATAGCCGGGGTCGTCGCCAGCCTCGGCGGGAACATCGAGTACACCCAGCAGTTCGTTCTGGAGCGGGGGGTGAACAGGGGCAAGGCCACCGTCTACATGGAGATCGATCAGCTGGCCCGGGGGATGGTGGAGGACCTGGAGGCGCTCCCCTCGGTGATGGAGGTCTCCGTCCACCAGTCCTTCGAGAAGATCTACGGCTCCAGGGTGATCATCATCGGAGGCGGCGCTCAGGTAGCCCAGGCGGCCGTGGGAGCCGTCAACGAGGCCGACCGCCACAACCTCCGGGGGGAGAGGATCAGCGTGGACACCATCCCCCTGGTGGGGGAAGACCCCATCGCCGACGCCGTCAACGCCGTGGGCCGTCTCCATCGGGCCTCGGTCCTGGTCCTGGCGGGGGCCCTGATGGGGGGCAGGATCTCCGAAGAGGTCCAGAGGCTCCAGGAGGAGGGGATCCCGGTGATCGCCCTCAAGATGGCGGGGTCGGTTCCCCGCTACGCGGACCTGGTGGTGACCGACCCCATCCAGGCAGGGACCTTCGCGGTGATGCACGTCGCCAAGACCGCCATCTTCGACATAAAAAGGGTTCGGGGGATGGAGTTCTGAAGCCGCCTGGAGGAAAAGGCCAGAAGAGCTCGAATCCCCCACCTCGGCCAGGGCTCGAATCCCTCAATCGGCCTGGAGCCCCCTCCTCCCTGGAATCAGGAGAGCGGTGGGGTAGGTTGCTCGGATTGGGGGGAGCTATCTTTCGGATCTATCCCCGGAGCCCCATCGCTTCCAGATCCCTGACCGCATCGCCGTCGAAGAGCTCATCTACAGTAAAAAAGTCATCTCCGACCATCAGTACCGGGGCGCTGAGGGTGAATACTCCGTTGATCCGAAGCTCGGTCAGGGCCTCGGCGGTGGACATATCCACCGTCTCGAAATCGACTCCCCAGCCCTTGAGGACTCTCTTCACCTGCTCGCACCGGGGACAGTCGGCGGTGGCGTAAACGACGTACTTCAAAGTCACCTTTCCCGCTCCTCCATTAGTCTTTTCGTCCCATCTCTCTTATTTGATCGCCGAAGGGCGGCTTTTCATCTCAGCATCATCGGGTATCCTTTATCGGAACGGACGGCGTACCCCTCTTCGACCGCCCGGTCGGCGCATTCCCGACAGCAGGAGAAGTTGGCGAGGTAGGTCACCCCGGCCATCTCGTGCTCGAAGATGTTGTTGCAGCTGAGCCCCATGATCCGCCGGCAGTCGAGGCCTCTGCAGAACTCGTGGTCGTTTGCCGCCAGGGGGAACTCGTCCTCAAACCAGATCTTCGGCAAAAGGACCGGGAGTATCGCCATGTCCATACCGCATCCGCAGGGTCCGTAGGTATCCTCAGGCCCGTCGTATACGATGGCCTTCTCAATCTTATAATCCATCTTCCGCCACCCCGAGTCGATCTCTCGCTCATCCTGATAAGGGGCCGCGAGACCTAAATAACCTTTCTTATCTGGAGGTGGATCGAGGGATGTGGTCCGCGGGAAGAGAAACCCGCACCCCACTGGAGGCCGGGCCGGATCTGACCTTCTGCTCTTTTCCAAGCCGGCAGCTTCTTGGGCTGGAAATAAACTTTCATTGTGGGAATTTTGACCTGATATGCCGATATCTCCATTTTTCTTCGATTATTCTGTATAAAATCGGCTTCGAGTTTACGAAAATTATATATAGTGACCTGATGGACAACTCCGAGTCGATTAGGCTCTTTGGTCGGAGAAGAAGCTGATTAAATCCTTTTTCTGACTGTCAGGGCCGGATTTGGGAGGAGAGGAGATCAAATGGCGATACTTCCGGTGGCACCGGTCAGCAGGCTCATCCGCGAGGCGGGGGCGAAACGGGTAAGTGAGGGCGCGAGGGACGCTCTGGCAGAAATTTTGGAGAGCTACGGAATGGAGGTGGCTGAGGAGGCCGTCGAATGGGCCAACCACGCCAAGAGAAAGACGGTGAAGGCCGAGGACATCCGAGAGGCGGTCAAGAGGGTTCGGCCCCCCCGGGCGCCAGGCACCGACTGAGGCAGATATTATTTAACCCTGGAGGTAAGGTCGTCTCTTCATGCCTGAAAGCCTAGACTACGCCTCCCTGGGTCTGGTGTGCGGGATCGAGATCCATCAGCAGCTCGATACCGCAGCCAAGCTGTTTTGCGGCTGTCCCACCAGGATTAGAGACGCGGAGGAGTCGGACCATCAGTTCTTCAGGTACCTGCGACCAGCGCGAAGCGAGCTTGGCGAGATCGACAGGGCCGCCCTGGAGGAGGTTTTAGTCACCCGGAAGTTCATTTACAAATCTTACGATTCCACTTGCCTCGTTGAGGCGGACGAGGAGCCACCCAGCGAGCTGAACCGGGAGGCTCTGGAGATCGGGCTGGTGGTCTCTCGTCTCCTCAATATGCAAATCGCGGACGAAGTTCACACCATGAGGAAGATCGTCATCGACGGCTCCAACACCTCCGGCTTTCAGAGGACCGCCTACCTCGCCTCTCACGGCTCCATCGACACCTCCTGCGGCAAGGTGGGGATGGAGACGATCTGTCTGGAGGAGGAGGCGGCCCGGATCGTAGACGACCGGGGGGACGAGGTGGTCTACTCTCTGGACCGGCTGGGGATACCCCTGGTGGAGATCTGCACCTCCCCAGATATCGTCTCACCCCAGCACGCCCGGGAGGTGGCCCAGAGGCTGGGGATGATCCTCCGGTCTACGGGCAGGGTGAAGAGGGGCCTGGGGACGATCCGCCAGGACGTCAACGTCTCCATCAGGGACGGGGCGAGAGTGGAGATAAAGGGCGTCCAGGACCTGAACCTGATCGAGACGATCGTGGCGGTTGAGGCGAATAGG
>Ga0209408_1000159_pt1 | contig 56407 bp, 45 predicted proteins | sample AD_UKC107_MetaG_FD_184422 | JGI IMG/M metagenome (GOLD analysis project Ga0209408, IMG submission 184422) | Active sludge microbial communities of municipal wastewater-treating anaerobic digesters from Hong Kong - AD_UKC107_MetaG (SPAdes)... | ecosystem: Engineered > Bioreactor > Anaerobic >... | reverse complement strand
CTGAACTGCTTCAAACCAAATTTGAAACCAATCCGATGCATCTTTCTGGGCTCTAAATTCCCGAATAATTTAATCCTTCGTTTACGACCAAACAGATGGTAAAATATCCATGTGATCAAAAGGGATGCCCCAATATCTCTATCTCCTGTATAATTTCGAGGATTAATCCTGGAGCCTGTACGGGCTTTTTTTATATCACATATTGAGCTGTCTTTGACTGTGAGATATTAGCAGGAGCATTGAATGCAATATATGGATGCAGTCAGTTGAGCATTGTCTTTAAGAAAGCTTCCCCGCCGTTTCTGATATTTATTGTTATACAATAGTTTTTGGTATATAATATAAATTAACAATTTTAAGGCAGGAAGTGTCTGATAAATATTTTCAGGTCTTAAAGCAGGAGTTTATTCCCATGTATCATGGGAAATTAATGATAAGGCAGATCATAAGCATTAGCAGTGAAAATGAAAAAGGCGCTGCAGTCGTGGAGTTCGCCTTTGCCCTGCTTGCTCTTCTGGTATTTTTCGGCATATTTATGCAGTTTTTTCTTATTTTTTCATCCTACAGCAGGCTGTCCTTTGCCGGCTTTGCTTCTTCAAGAACATATTCTGTCCTGGGGCAAGGCCCGGCAAGGCAGGTTGTAATGAACATTGACCCCGGTGCGACAGTTAATTTCGCGTCAGAGGTTGTTTTGACCAGGGACATCCCCATACCCGCCGGCATAGATGAGTTTTTAACCCGTGGGCAGGGCAGATTCAAATTAAAATTCAATGCTCCGGCTTTTCAAGAGCCGGTGTTTACTGATGATGATAATCCTGACCCATTTTAAGATATTTCAGTACTATGAAATTGCCATGGAATAAAAGAACTATAGGGGAGAGAGGCTCAATAACTGTAACAATTGCCTTCCTCCTGCCAATAATGGTCTTGATGATGGCACTTATAGTCAACATTAATCACCTGATTTTCACCAGAATCAAGCTGCAGAATACCGTTGACGCCTGTGCTCTTTCAGCGGCAGCTGTACAGGCCGCGGGTCTTAATGAAATTGCTGACCTTAATATTGAAATGAGCAAGGAATTCGGAAGAATTTACGGGATATTAAGAAGTGGAACCTGGTATAATTTTAACCAGGCGAGAAATGCAAGGGATTTTTTTTATAATAGTGCAAGCGGGGTCATTGACTGGATTTACCGTTATCAGAAAAGGACCAATAACAACTATGCTTCCAAGGCGGAGGATGTTGCTGAGCAGGTAAAGAGCCTAAATTTTCCCGGGAGCACTTTGACGCCAAAACACAATACAGGAAACCTTGCGGAATTCATTGAGCATAAAAAACTGGTCCTTTTCAAATATTATACTGCGAGCTTTTCCCTGGGAAGCCCGGTGCCGACTCTGAGGTGGTACTATCCTGACGATCCAAGGTACACTGGCGGGCATGACGGCAGATACTGGATGCCGGCCAAAAGAAAAATTCCTGTGCCGGGCGTCTTTAACATACTGGAAAGAATAGAAAAAATTACTCCAACTTATGTTTATTACGAGCTTACGATTCCCTCCAGAAATTATGTTCTGGCAAACAGCATTTTTGGAAGCATGCCGGTCCTGAAGGCCAGGGCTGGTGCTAAACCTGCAGGGGGGCATGTATATGAGTTAAGGCCAGCTTATGAGGCGGTATTGTTTAAATGAATTCAGCAAAGAAGTCGTTCTCAAAAAACCGGTTTCTTATGAAATCGGTATTCAGGTGCAAAGATTATTTTATTGGAAATCAGGACGGGCAGGCAGTAATTGAACTGTCTCTGATGATGGTCTTCCTCGCCGCAGTTCTGCTTGCAATGGTGATTCTGGCCGAATTCACCTCAAAAAATGTTTCAGCCTTGGGAAGAATTCGTCATCAGATGAGGGTGTCCATGTCTGACAACGCTTCCGGTGACTTTACCCGCAAATTTAAGAGTGAGGATATAAGATCGGACATTCCGGGCAAAATGAAGCAGATATTGAAAACTCCGTTTATTTCACAGACACAGAGGATTGAATTTTATGAAGGATCCTATAAAGGTGCTGGTATTAACTATTATCAAAACTATGGAAGTCTGATAAGAATTGTGGACTTGCAGAATTAAGGAGACCATATGTCAAATACCAAGGCTTTATTGATTTCTCTCGTTGTAGCGGTTTTTGCCATGTTCCTGATCTTCTCCTACATCAACAGCAGGGAAGAAGCATTGCTTGAAATGGCAACGCCCATACAGGTAATTGTAGCTGGCAGGGATATTCCCGAAGGCATGCGCATCGACTCGAATATGATTGAGGCGGTTAAGGTACCACAGAAGTTTGTTCAGCCCGGGGCTTTCACTGATGTGGAAAGGATTTTAAACCGAAATATAAATGTGCCGGTTCTAAAAGGGACACAGATCCTTGAATCCATGTTTGCTTTAATGAAAGTGGAAGGGATAGCACCCAAAATTCCTGCTGATAAACGCGCATTCAGTGTTTTTGTGACAGATGTCACCGCTGTTGGACAATTGATTCAGCCGGGGGACATGGTCGATTTAATGGTAACTTTTGAGGCAGGTTCATATGTGGACGGACGAGGAGTAAGTGAAGAAATAATCACCAGGACCGTCCTGGAAAATATACTTGTTCTGGCAGTTAATCAGACTTCAAGCATACGTCGTTTAAGCGGTGGCAGTCAAGTGAACCAGCAGGCTCCTGGAACTGTTTTTACTTCAGGGCAGCAAGGGTCCGGTCAATCAAGGGATCAGATCAAGACACTGACCCTGTCCCTGAGTCCCCGTGAAGTACAGATTCTCAATCTGTCCCAGGAAATCGGGACCATATCGGCTTCACTCCGATCCAGTTTTGACAGCGGCAAGATTGAAAACCTTTCGCCCCTTTCTGCTCAGGAATTTCTGGGTATTAAGAAAACCATCATTCCCAGGTCCAGTCCGGCCTGGCTTGAAATCAGGGGCTCGGATCCTTTTTCCAGGTATTAGATATCAAAAATCGTTTGCAGCAAGGAGGCTTAAACAATGAAAAAGCTTTTTATCAGGTTTGGTTTTTTATTATTCATTACAGCGATTACAGTTTTTACTGGGAATATCGCCCTCCTGTATGCCCAGTTGCCTGAAAAGCTGGAAATGGTTGCCGGTGAAAGCAGGGTTTTTACAACCGGTTATGATATTGAAAAAATTGCCATAGGAGACCCTGATATAATAGGAGGAGTAAAAACAAGCGATAGGGAATTCCTCATTAATGCAAAGAACCAGGGCCAGAGTAATATTTTCATCTGGGGGCAGGGAGAGAAGAAAGCCGAGATACAGATCACGGTAAGAAGCCGGGAGATTGACGCTATAGCTTCTGAAATAAGGGAGGTTATAAGTGACGTTGAAGGGGTTAGTGTCCGCGTGGTGGGCAACCGCGTATTTGTTGAAGGAGAAGTCTTCACCCACAACAGCCTTAAAAGAGTGGAAAAAGTCATAGAAGGTTTGCCCAATGTGGTTAACCTTGTAGAACTCAGCCCGGTAATGAAGGATATTGTAAAGGCTGAAATCGAGAAGTCCCTTGCCTCGCAGGGTATGCGTAATATTCAGGTTCAGGTGACCAAGAACACATTTATGCTTACCGGCCACGTGAGCAGTCAGGATCAATCAGAACGTGCGCAGCGTATTGCAAAGGCCTATACGCCTGATATTGTAAATGCTATTGAGATCAGAAAACCTGCTCCTGCTAAACCGGCTTCAGGTTCAGGCGGCAAAGATAAGGCAGGACCGGCACTCCCGCCAAGGCCGGTGCTTATAGAAATGTCCTTGAATATCATGGAAATTGAAAGAAATTCCCTCAGGGATTTCGGTATACACTGGAACCCGGGAGGCAACCTGGGAGCTTCTGGGACCTATTCCGGGGCCAGCGGTCAATCCCCCAGCCTTGCAGGTTCCCTTGCAGGAACCCTTTCCAATCTTCTGCCAAAGACGAGAAGAATAAATGAAACTGGCCAGGGAAGGTCCCTGATGCAGCAAACCCTGATTACCAGAAACGGTGACTCTGCCCAGTTTTTCGCCGGATCGGAAATGCCTGTACCTGTTACCCAGCCAGGCGGCACCATGTCAGTGGAATTCAAGAAAGTCGGGGTTACTCTCAACTTCAGGCCGACTATAGATCCATACAGAAATATCATAAGCTATATCAGCGTCGAATCGAGCAGTATTACAGGCCAAGGGCCAGGGGGAGCTCCGATCATAAGTTCCACCAATTTGAATACCGTGCTGAGCGTTGCCAGTGGAAACAGCATCGCTCTTGGCGGTTTGATAGGCCAGAAAGACATGGATGCTTTTTCCGGGTCACCTCCCGGAGGAGGATCTTCCCTGGTACAGGCAAACAAGGCTGAGAGAGAAGGGACAGATACTCGGGAAGTGGTTATTTTTGTAACTCCGAGAATCCTTTCCACTGATCCGGCAGATACAAAAGAACTTCACAAGAAGGTCGAAGAAGATTTCAAAAAGAAAGACCTTGAAGCGCTCAGACAGCAGGTTCAGTAGATCTGTTCACGATTTTTTCATTCATTGTTTTCAGACAGAGGGTCGGAACGATATCATGAGCGGACATATCATTTCCATTTACAGTTCAAAAGGCGGGGTCGGGAAAAGCTTTATTGCCGCAAATCTGGCCGTTGATCTGCGCCTGGATACTAATGAAAAGGTCCTCCTTATTGATTTTGGCCGACCGTTTTCAGCTGATATAGGGTATCTTCTGAATCTAAGGGACATAAAGGTCATTGAAGGACTCCTGCCAATGGCCGACAGCCTCTATCCAAATATGCTCAAGGGCTATGCCACTACACACAGTTCCGGGATATCGGTGCTCAATCTCACAAATGGTGTTAAAAAGCTTGATGACAACCTGCTTAATCCAAAAAGCATTGACAGGATTCTGAGCTGCCTGAAGGCAATTTACGGTTTTATAATCGTGGATATGGGGACCAAGTATGATACAATTCTCGAGGCTGTTTTTGATAAATCAACCATGATAGTAATTCCGGTTGTTCCTGACGCACTATCCATGTTGCAGGCTCAAAATGATATGCGCCTTTTCCGCAGCAACAATTTCCCGACAGGACTCATAAAAAACGTAGTTAACAGGTTTGAAAAAAGCGGTCAGGTAAGTGCTGATGTCGTGAGCAGTTATCTGGGGAAAAAACCTGAAGTAATTATTCCCTTTGATCCAGAGGCTACTTCAAACCTTGCTCAGGGCACCTATCCTGAGAAATTTCCAAGGCACCCTGTAACACAGGCCTTTGACCAACTGGTATATCTGCTGGCCAATGAGTCAAGAAACTTGGCTGAAAGCAGCAAAGGAGATGCCATTAACGATGGCCCTCCTGTTCTGGATCTTGATGAATTAAAACGTGCAGTACATGAGAAACTGCTCGAGTCAATAGATTTCAAAAAACTGGATACTGAAGTGGGGATAGACAAGGAAAAAGCAGAAGAACTCAACACTATCGTCTCACAAAAGATATCAGAAATACTGGATAAAGAATCGCTTGTTCAGGACAGGCAGATCAGGGGCCAGATAGTCAGGGAAGTTCTTCAAGAAGCTCTGGGACTCGGGCCTCTCGAAGATCTCCTGGCTGATTCGGAAGTCTCTGAAATAATGGTCAATGCGTGGAATGATATTTATGTTGAGAGGAAGGGCCGCCTCACCAGTGTAGATAGAAAGTTCTTTTCCGAACAGCATCTGATAAATATTATTTCGAGGATTACTTCTCCTCTTGGACGAAAGGTTGATACCAGCACACCCATGGTTGATGCCAGACTAAAAGACGGATCAAGGGTCAATGCAATTATCCCCCCTCTGGCTGTGAGGGGAGCCTGTCTGACCATAAGAAAGTTTCCTGAAGACCAGATCGGAATGCCGGAACTTTTAAAATTTGGCACGGTGAACAGCCAGATCGTAGAGTTTTTAAAGGCCGCCGTTCAGGCAAAGCTGAATATACTGATTTCAGGAGGTACCGGCTCGGGAAAAACTACCCTTCTGAATATCTTATCCAGCTTTATTCCTGAAGACAACCGCATCATTACAATTGAAGATGCCGCTGAATTAAGGCTTCGACAGCCTCACGTGGTTACCCTCGAAAGCCGGCCGCCTAATATTGAAGGAAAAGGAGAAATTGTAATCAGAGACCTGGTAAGAAACAGTCTGAGAATGCGCCCTGATCGGATTGTCGTTGGAGAATGCCGGGGGGCTGAAGCCCTTGATATGCTGCAGGCAATGAATACAGGTCATGACGGATCTCTTACCACCATTCACTCGAATTCGTGCCGTGAAGCGATTTCGAGATTGGAAACCCTGGTTTTGTATGCCGGTTTTGAGCTGCCTATCAAGGCCATTAAAGAACAGATAGTAGGTGCCATTGATATAATTGTCCAGATCAGCAGGTTTAAGGACGGATCAAGAAAGATCATTCAGGTTGCGGAAATTGACGGTATGCAGGGTGATGTAATTACTCTGGGAGATATATTCGTGTATAAACAGACCGGTGAAGAAGAAGGAAGGGTGACAGGTGAGTTCGCATCAACGGGATATGTCCCACGCTGTATTGAACGCTTTCGTGAGCGCGGGTTTCATATCCCCAGGGAGGTATTCTGGGCCAGTAAGTGAGTACAGACTAATCAGTCTGCATAATTGTATAAGGAAAGTAAAAAATGTATTTAAAAATAATTATCTTGCTGGGTATTCTGATTATGGTCTGGGCGGCAATATTTATCTGGGTTCGAGGCCGTTCAGGTTCCGGTGGTAAGTCGGCTCAATATATAAAATGGATTGAGATAACTCTGGCCGATATGTTTTATAATTTTAATGAAAAGCAAATATTCCGGGCCGTCGTTTCTCTATCCGCTGCAGGCGCTCTAATCGGTTTTTTGCTGCCTGGCGGAGTTTCCAGGATTGACCAGAGGCTTTCAATTGAACAGGCTATTAAATACAATCAGGAGCAGAAATTTGAACAGGCAGTTGTGCAACTTGAAGGTCTGGAGAAACTTAAATCTCCGCTTGTATACAATGAACTGGGAGTTGCTTACCTTGGTCTTAATAACTTTGCGCAGGCTGAGAAGGAGTTCAAGAATGCTGTAAGGATTTTTCCTCATTATGGAAAGGCACATCTGAATCTTTCTGCATTGTATATGATGACTGACAGATATAATGAGGCTTCATTTGCTGAAACCAGGGCAAGGGAATCCGGGAATTATACTGTGAGTGAAGACAGTCTCTATAACCTGTCTGACAATATTGCCGACCAGATGGGGACAAGGATCTTTTTAATGTTTTTTCTGGCCTTCGGAGGCTATAATCTGCCTCGTCCGATAATTTCTTTTCTCAGCAGGAGGAGGAGAAAAAAGTTTGACTCCCAGCTGGCTGATGGCCTTGTTATGATTTCCAACGGGTTGCGCGCCGGTTTAAGCCTTGTCCAGGCAATTGAAATGCTTGTCGAGGAGGGAAAGCCCCCGATAAGCCAGGAATTTGAGATGGTGATCAGGGAGCACCGCCTTGGGTCCAGCCTGGGGGATTCGCTGAAACACCTGTCCCGAAGAATGTCGGGCAACGATACCAGAATAATGGTAAATGCTACGCTTATTCTCCTTGAATCCGGCGGAAACCTCCCTGAAAGATTTGATACGCTGGCAAAAACGATCCAGGAAAGGAAACGTGTTCAGCAAAAAACAAAGAGCATGACCGCTGAGGGAGAAACGCAGGCATGGATACTGGCTCTTCTTCCCCTGGTGCTTGGCCTGCTTTTAAACAGTATGAACCACGAGGTATTTCAGCTTATGTATACTACCTTTCTGGGCTGGATGATCATTGCCCTGATAGCCCTGATGGAGCTTGTGGGAGTATGGTGGATGCTAAAGATTGTCAGGGTAAAAATATAGGTAATAATTTAACTGATTAAATTCTTTAAAGTCTAAAAAATAGGAATTTAATGTTAACAAAAAAAAAGAGAGGTTGGCAATGAGAATACTATCGATTAAATTTTCAATCTCAGGTCTTTTCTTTTTGGGGGCTGTTATATTCATGTTTCAACCGGCGCATGGTGCGAAAGCGGGCGGAACCAACTGGGGAGATATCATCCTTTCTCCATCGCCACAGATGGACCTTCAGCAGGTGATCCGGGTGGGACTTCCTGATCTTGAAAGTCAAGTACAGCAGGCTTTCAGGAGCAGTATTGACAAAATAAAGGAGATGCAAAAAAATCTTGAGGACAAAACAGGTATAAAGCCGGGTATGACATATGAAGTAACCCTTGTGGGAGCAGAGGGAAACGAAGTCAAAATACAATATGACATGCTGGATTTGGCAGGATGGGATGGGGTAAGCACACTTCCCTGCAAGGTGGTAATAGAAAAAAAGGATGTGGGCGCAATTGAAGTCAGTTATGATCCCAAGGCGCCTCTTGGCATAAAAGAAATCAAGGTAGAAAAAAAAATGCCAGGGGGCGTTGCTTCCCAGTCGGGAACAATCACCGTTGATGGGACATGGGAAAAACCAAAAGTTTCAATAACCTACGGTCAAAAGGCTGAAACCCCATCTGCAGGAGGCTTTAAGGGAGAAGCGGAACAAACTATCGGGCTGGACTTCAGCCGGTCTGCCGATGACCTGTATGATCCTGAGTGGAATCCCCGAAGTGAATGGGTCATTGTTCGGGCAATTGAGGATATTATTTCCATGACCACCTGGGGTGTAAAGGTAACTGGAAAACATGAAAAAGATATCGGCCCCGGGGAAAAGTTGATAACCGGCGTTGATGTTTCTGTCAATACGGACAGGGTCCGTTCCTGGTGGACGGACTGGCTGTTCAGTGACATGTATGAGGCCTTTGACAGGCTTGATGAGCAGCTTGAACATGAAGCTGAGTGGCGAAGGAATAAAATAAAGGCAGAAGCTATTCGACTGGGCATTAATCCAGACGGAAAAACCAACCAGCAGATTAAAAATGAGATCAAAGCTGTGTGGAATGAACATCCTGAATTAAGGCGGCCAATATTCCGCAATCCCGGTCCAAGGGTTAATCCGGCAAATCTTCCATCAGGGGGCGGCAGGATCGGCACGGGCAGTTCCCAGGGTGCCGGGGTTCCTTTGGGAACTTCTTCTCCTCCGGCAAACGCTCAGGGAGGTGCCGGCCAGCCGACAGGATTTGCGAATCCATACCAGGGCTGGGATAAGGTTCAACCTGGCTGGGATAAGGTTCAACCTGGCTGGGATAAGGTTCAGCCTGGCTGGGATAAGGTTCAGCCTGGCTGGGATAAATGCTATTAGATTTTTTTAGTAAGAATATTGCAGGCTAAAGTCATAATAAAACGGGTTTTTATAATTTATTTCAAGGCAACCGGTTAGAGTTTGATATTTAAATGAATCCTTTTTTTGATGGAATGAATCAGTTGACTGACAAAATATGACCTTATTTTGATATATTCAGGGAGAGATTTATGAAAAAAATATCTTCAGTATTGATTATCGCAGCAGTTTTTACAGGTCTTTTACTTCCAGCCTGTGCCCCGCCGCCTCCTCCTCCACCCGAGGTGGCTGTTCCCGTCAAACCGGAAGTGATTACAGTAAATCATCACAATTTCACCGATGAAATAATCAATTACCCCGGGCCTGCAATAGTGGTTTTCTATAATACACAGTTCTGGCAGGCGATGGATATGGAAAGGAGGATCGAATGGCTGGCAAAAAAATACCCGGGCAAGGCCAAATTCGCCAAATTTCACTGGCAGATGAAAGATGATCCTTCAAGATTTAAACTGGAGATGCTGCCAACAACGATTCTGTATCGCAATGGATATGAGATCGACCGAATCAAGGGGATTCCGCCCCAGGAAAACGAGCGCCGGAAATGGAATGACGACCTGGATTTATGGTTTCTGGCAAATGCCCTGCAACTGAAAGGCGGCAAGTATTCAGGAGATTATACATATCTTTTTAAAAATGATTACACCCTGAAAACTGGTAATTATTAGTTTGGAAAAACCGGGGATAATGCTTTGCTCAAGGAAACAGTAGTCAACTTCAACAAAAAGCTGTTCAAGGCCTTTCAGATCAGAGGCTTGAAGATAGGTGCAGTTCCGGACCTGGATAACAAGCTGATTTCCGATCATCTTATTGAAAAAGGCCTTGCTGAATCAGCCCTCGTAAATTCAGTACTTGAAGAGGTTACCGGAACCCAGTGCCTTGATCCAACTTTTGTTTCTTTTGACAGCAAGTTTATTGATCATATAACTTTTCTGCTTCCGGGTCTCGTAGCGCGTGAAGAAACCGTATTTCCGGTTAAACATGAAAATGAGTTCATTCATTTGGTAATGGCCATGCCGCAGGATAAAAGCAGCCTGAGCCGTCTGGAAGCGGTGACCGGCTGCAGGGTCAAGCCTTACAGTTGTAATGGCCCTGCCATAAGAGCCACAATAGATAAGTATTACCAAAACCGGATGGATGTGGTTGAACCCCTTGAGGAGAAAGCGGAAGTCCTGATTGAAAACGCTCTAAAATCGCTTAACAGGCTGAAGACAGACCGTGCCGGAACAATGGAGATGATTAATGATGCACATCTTATCCGTCTTTTTCAGCATGTAATGAATATCCTGGTCAGAAATGGAGCAAGTGACCTTCACATGGAGCCAAGGGAGGGTGATTTTCGTATTCGCTATCGTAAAGACGGTGTCATGCAGACGGCCTGGAAATGGCCGTCAATTTTTAAAGAGGGTTTTTTGCCGCGCTTGAAGATGCTGGCCAGAATGGATATGGGGCAGATTGATATGCCTCAGGACGGCAGTATAAGTTTCGGACTTATAAAAGACAGGGTTGTTGACATACGTGTTTCCTCACTCCCATCCCTCTATGGGGAAAAAATAGTAATGCGCGTACTTGAGAGAGATAAAAAACAACTGACACTCGAAGACCTCGGCATGGATAAGAGAGAGGCAGGCCTGCTGGAAGAGGCCATTGGCAATCCAACAGGTCTTATTCTTGTTACGGGCCCTACAGGCAGCGGAAAATCTACGACGCTTTATGCCGTTCTCAGTGCATTGAACACTGATTATGTAAATATAGTAACAGCGGAAGACCCTGTTGAATATAAGCTTGACGGATTGACTCAGGTCAGCTGCAGTTCTGAAACCGGCCTGACTTTTCAGGAGGCATTGAGATCTTTTCTGCGTCAGGACCCTGATATTATTATGGTAGGTGAGATTAGAGATGTCCAGACGGCTGATATAGCCCTGAAGGCGGCAATGACAGGGCATTTGGTGCTCAGTACGCTGCATACCAACGATGCTGCCAGCGCCATTAATCGACTGGTTAATATGGGTATTCCGCCATATCTTGTTGCTTCGGCTCAAATGACGGTTATTGCCCAGAGACTTATCAGGCGGCTTTGTGAAAAATGTAAACAGGAATTTGAACCGGAGGCGGATCTTTTAAAGGCTCTGGGCATAGATGGGAAAGATAATATTTTTTACCGGGCAACCGGATGTGAAGACTGTGCAGGGACAGGTTACAACGGAAGGCTGGGCATTTATGAAATGCTGCAGGTAAATGACAGAATAGTTGATTTGATTCTGGAAAACCAGCCCGCCAAGGTAATAAAAAAGGCGGCAATGGATTACGGGATGATTACTCTCAGGGATATGGCTTTGCGGAACCTTGCCAAGGGACTTACAACTATTGAAGAAGTTCTGAGAGTAACAATAGACAGCTGATAATTCCGGTACTTCAAATGCTATTGCCGGTCATTTTCAGTTTTTGTAATTATTTCCGGTTATATCATACCGGGCCAGGAGTTGGTTTATTATGGATGCAGGAATAATTAAACTGGTGGGGCTGCTGTTGTTCCTAGCGGGGGTCTTTTATCTGGTTTACAATTTGATTCCGAGAAGAAGGCCCGGTGATATTATCAATGATGAAAAGGAGTTCCAGGTTTCGGAAGAATCCAGGTTCGTTTTGATGTTCAAGCCGTTTTACCAGACACTGACTCCGCTTATTAAAAAACTGCCGATCCCGGAGTACAGGAACAGGATGAGGAGATATATCATAACTGCCGGCCTGGAAGGCCAGATAGACGATAATGACATGGCAGGATTCCAGATTACATTCATGCTGCTGGTGGGATTCGGATGCTTGCTGGTTTTCAGAAGCTATGTGGTTATCTCTCTGGCTTTTTTTTTAGGGCTGCTATCTCCTTATTTATGGCTGTATGAGAAGAAAAAGCAGAGGCAGGAAAATATCAGGATCAGCATGCCGGATATAGTCGACATGCTTTCCCTGTCAGTTGAAGCAGGACTGGCATTTAATACATCAGTTCTTAAGGTATGCGATATATTCCGTGAGGACAAGGATCCGTTTGTGGTGGAATTATATCTTATGGATCAGAATATCAAACTCGGTCGATCCAGAGAAGAGGCTTTAAAGATAATGGCCGAAAGGGTGGACATAATGGAACTGGATTCCTTTGTTTCAACCCTTATTCAGGCTGAAAAAATGGGTTCAAGCATTGCATCGGCACTGAAATCCCAGGCAGAGCGAATGAGATCGGAAAGATTCATGAAGGCGGAAAAAATCGGGGCACAGGCCTCACAGAAGCTTTTAATTCCCATGATGATTTTTATTTTTCCCATTATATTTATTATTATATTCGGCCCTTATTTGATTAAGTTTTTCGTGAATTAATACGCCTGATTCATAAGTAATACTCAATGTGCCTGACAACATTTTGTTTTTACAATTTTTAATTCGCCAGCCAGCCAGAGGCTGGTGAAAGGCTGGTGAAAGGCCGGTAAAAGGCAGACAAGCCCGCCACAAAGACTGGCGGGTAAACCCGCCATAAACACGGCGGACAAGTCCCAGCCCCCTGGGTGTTCAATGCTTTTCAAGAAATCCTGCTGTCTGTCAGCGTGCAACGCACAGGCAGGCTTGCGGCGTGGCAGTTTATGTTATGGGCTTTAGTATTTCACAGGGCTTGTGGTAAAAACATTCGAATTTTTAAGCGTAATTTCAATTTATTATATTGAAACAGTTAGATATGAGCATAGATATTGATATCCTTCATAATGGCCAGGTGATTAAGACCCTGAGCCTTGAAAACGGTACTTATAAAATAGGAAGGAGCCCGTCATCAGACTTGCTACTTTCAGACACTGCTGTATCAAAAAACCATGCATCCTTAATAATTGATAATGAGTCTTTTTTTGTAAGAGATAAAGGCAGCGTTAATGGTATTTATTATCAGGGGAAAAAAATATCTGAGAAGGAATTCAGGGGCTCTTTTCAAATCGAGATCAAACCTTTCATTATCAGAACCGCACCCAAAAACGGATTAAAGAAATCAGTTGAGAAAGATGCTGCGGCGGGATTTACAGGTTCGTTTCTCCTTGCGAACATTAAAATCAGTGTATTTGTAATTATGGCTTTTGTAATGTTTATGAGCCTGCTGATCATTTATATCCCTTTGAAAAACAGCGTTCAATCCGCAAAGCGTCAGGAGTTTTTAAGAAATGGGATAATTTTAAGCAGGTATATGGCGGAAATAAACCGCCCGTTTATGGAAAAGCGTGAAAACACCCTTGTACGGACATCGCCGTTTAAATTTGAAGATGGTGTCCTGTATGCATTTGTAGTTGACGGGCATGGCAGGATAATTGCACCACATGAACAGCAGGGAGATTTTTTTAATTGGGACGAACTGCCTGTCGCTTTCAGGGAGCGCAAATTAAGGGTTGGACAGGGATCAGAAAACGAGAGGATCATATTCAGCCCGATATTAAATCAGGATCAGTTACTTGGCGGGGCTATCATAGGGTTTGCCGGAGAAAGATCCGGGTCAGATCAGGGCTCAGGCCTTGGTGCAAGCGTTATTTTCCTGCTGTTAATTCTGTTTATGCTGGGAATGGCAATGACGTATCTTCTTTTAAGGGCATTTCTGGGTCCGCTTAAACAGTTATATGAAGAGGTGGAAATTTCCATCAAGGAAGGCAGGAATCAGATTGATTTCAAGGCACCCTATGAAGAATTGAATAATCTCAGCCGGGCATTCAATCGTCTTATGCTCAGAAAAGATTCGGTTTCTCACTCGACTGAATCACTGGATAGGATATCTGTTTCCACCGGTGATCAGGTGTCAAAGCAAACACCTTCTGCCGGGAAACCAGATCTGAGCCAGGAAAGAAAATCATCGGCATCAGATGAAAATATACAATCTATTTCCACTCCCTGGTGCCTTATTAATGTTGATGACTATACAATTATTAAATTTTCAGATAATTTTGCCAAGAATTTAGGCTTGAATGAATTCAGGCCCGGAATGCATATTATTGAGGCATTTGAGGCAGGAGTAATCCAGACCGTCTCACAGATTCTGGATAATAAGAACAGCGGTGAAGTCGAGATAGAAATCGGTGGAAAAAAATATCTTGCCGGACGCCGCAATGATGCCTCTGATGAAAGCAATGTATTAATTGTGTTTGAGGAAAAGGTGTAATGACAAAGAAAGCCCTTTCAAATAATGCCGGTCTGTTAAGCCTTGTTGTTTTACAGGGACCTGACCGCGGCAGAGTTTTGAATCTGCAGGAAAACCATGAATATATTATAGGCAGGTCGCATGAATGTGATTTTCAGGTAGATCAATCGGACAGGGCTGTTTCCCGCAAGCATGTTCGGATTAAGGCCGGGAAAGGAAGTATCCTTGTGGAGAATCTGAGCCAGACGAATCCGGTTCAGATTAATGGAAAGGCGGTTTCAAGAGCTACCGTCAAGGCAAAAGGCCAGTTTCAGGTTGGAATAACCTTATTCAGCCTGGAGATGGCAGAAGCTTCAAAGGCTTTAAAATCTTCACCATCCTTCAAGCTCAACAAAAAAATAGTTTTATTGGCTGGCCTGCTGATTGTATGTCTTTTTTTTCTGTTTGTTCTGTTAACGGGTAAAGATGATACAACTGTCGATAAAGTCGCAATCACCAGTCCGTCTAAGCCGGAGCCTGATCAGGTTCAGGAAAAGGTTTTTTCTGATGCAGAATCTCCTATGCATGGCACTTCAGGAGTAAAAGTATCGGTTGAGGACAGGGAGAAGTCAGAAGAACATTTTCGACAGGGCATGTTTTTTTACGATACCGGCAACAGCCTGAAGGCTGTCGGTGAGTGGAAGCGAGCATTGAGCATAAATCCGGAAAACTCTGAGGCACGTATATGGTTTCTAAAAGTGGAAAAGGAACTCGAAGAAAAAGCCAGAACTCACTATCAGAACGCCATACTCCATTATAAATACATGCGTTATAAACAGGCACTTGATGAATTCAGGATGGTTGTTGAGTTTTCAAGGGATAAAAACAGCGAACAGTACATTAATTCACTGAGATATATGAATGAACTTAAAGGGAGATAGGCAGTGCTTAAACTGAAAATTCATGAAAACGCACAGACTTCTTTTGAAAAGGAATTTCAGGCCGAAAATGAAATAAAGGCTGGCCGCAATGAAAATTGTGATCTGGTGCTGAGAAGCAGGAGGGTTTCGAGGGAGCATTGCCGGTTTTTTTTTCAGGACGGGCAATGGCATATTGAGGATTTGAAAAGCCAGAACGGTACCCGTCTTAATGGAAGGAAAATTGACTCTGAAATTCTTAAAGACAGTGATGAAATTCAGGTAGGGGACTACCGGATAGAGATTTCATGGAAACCTGTTCCGGAAGATGATCAAACAGTTGTTAAAGAGGATGATCAGACGATTATGCTTGAAGGGCAGGATGAATCTGACCGGACAGTAGTCAGTCAACCCCTTGTTTCAGACAGCCGGCCTGAAGGCATTTCCAGGAATATCATGGACAGGATTTTAAAAAATAAAATCCTGTTAGGAGTCGCTGCGGGTATTTTTTTATTATTTTTGATAATTCTCATTGTGACACCCTCAAAAAAAGAAGTATCCGATACCGGGGAATCTATTGTGACAGCTGAAAAGGAGAAAACTGAAGTTATAAATGACATGGAAACCCTGCACCGGATAGAAGTCTACCTCCAGAGTGGAAAAGACCAGCTCGAGGCTGGCAATTTCAGTGAAGCCCTGCTCCGATTTCAGGCTGTTCTGGAGATTGATCCAAAAAACAAGCCGGCTGTTGAATTTCTCAGTATGACCAGGGAAAAGATGGCTGAGGCTGAAGAGATGCGCCGAATAGCTCTTGAAGAGGAGCAAAAGCGAATGGAACGAGTCAAAGCCATATCTTCTCAGGCCAGGCAGGCCATTGCAAGAGAAGATCTTACCTTAGCCAAAGAGATAATAGCCGAAGCTGTTTTTCTTGATCCTGGAAATCCTGATGCCTTAAAGTTGAAGGCAGATATTGATAATGCAATCAAGGCCAAAAAATTAACCCGTGAAAAGGAAGAGCAGCAGCGTGCAGAACAAATGGCAGTGTTGAAGCAGCATTTTGACAAGGGCCAGAGTTATTATGAACAGGAGGATTATCTCTCTGCACTTAAGGAGTGGGAAAAAGTTCTTGCGATAGGCATTGAGTGTCCTGAAACCGCTCACACCAGGCATGCTATCCCTCAACTCAGAAAGCTCCTGGAGCAGGATATTCAAAAAGACTATGAAAAAGCCATGAAATTTTATAAAAATAATGATCTGACAAAAGCTTTGAGTAATCTTCAAGAAGTTGCCCTTGTATCGCCTGATTATAAGGATACACGGAAATATTTATCTGAAGTTTTCTTAAAGGTGGAATCAAAGGCAAGAAGATTATATCAGGAGGGACTTGTCTATGAAGGGCTGGGGCAGCGGGCCAGGGCTGCTGAAAAATGGCGCGAAGTCATAACTGTTATGCCTCTTGAAGATAATGAATATTATAAAAAGGCTATGAGCAGGCTCAAATAGGGAGATCATCCTGTTGTGGAACTCTGCTGAGCAGAGAAATTAAGAATCATGAAATCATGTGAAAAAAACACCATGACATGCTGTAATTAGAGATAATTATGAATGATAGTCAGACCATGATCCAGAATGCTCTGGGAGATAAATACGAAATAAAGGAATTGATCCAGTCCGGGGGTATGGGCAAGATCTTTTTGGGAATTCACAAGGCCCTGGGAAAAAAAGTGGCCATAAAAATTGTCCATCAGGAGCTTGTTAAAAAAGAACAATTCAAGGCCAGGTTTTACAGGGAAGCCAAGCTTGCCGCGGGCCTGGATCACCCGGGGATTATTGATATCTATGATTTTGGAAGCAGTGAAGAATTCGACTATATAATTATGCCATATATTGATGGTGAAACTTTTCAGTCCAGGATAAAAAGAGAGGGCCCTTTTGAAGTTCAGGAGGCTGTCCGTCTGATGATTGAAATTACCGAGGCGCTTCATCATGCACACCAGCGAAATGTAGTACACAGGGATATCAAGCCCTCAAATATCATGTTTGACAGCCGGGACAGGGCAGTGATAACTGACTTCGGTATTTCAAAAGATCTTGGAGACAATGAGCTTACCGCACCCAACACTGTACTTGGTTCTCCCAAATATATGAGCCCGGAACAGATAAGAGGTGAACCTGTAGATGCCCGAAGCGATCTTTACAGTCTCGGCCTGGTGTTTTATGAGATGGTGACAGGAAAACACCCGTTTGAGGGCAAAGATACCAGCGCCTTATATTATTCTCAGGCACATGAGATGCCTTCCAGGCCTGAAAGCAATATCCCTCAAATTCCAAGGGAACTGGGCAATATTATTATGCGTCTTCTGGAAAAATTGCCTGAAAAGCGTTATGCTGACGGTGAACAGGTCGTTAGAGCTCTGAGAGACTTTCAGAGAGGGAAAGTGCCCGCCTATGAAGATATTGATGAAGCTACTGTGGTTGATAGTGCAACAATTGTTGATGAGGGCACTATCATTGATGACGGTACGGTCCTGGCCCCAGGCGATAAGACTCCAAAGGAACATGCATACACTGATAAAAAGGCTTCTCTAAAGGTACGGCCAACGCCGATTGATTTTATAAAAGAGCATCGCAAGTTATTTTCCTTTGCAGCTGGAGTGTTATTTATTTTTCTGCTGGTGATTATAATGCTGCCGGGAGGGACATCAAAACAAAAAGGGCTTGAAGAGGTTGAGGAAGAATCCTCCCGAGTATCCATCACACCTGAAGAACAGAAAGACAAGCCTGTTTTTCCTGAAACAGCCTCCCTCACCGCACCTGATTCAGAGCAGGCAGTCCCTGAAGCGGTTTCAACAGAAAAAAAACCTGAAACACATGAATCTTTAATGGAAAAGATCCTCAGCATCGGCAATGGAAGGATTGCCGACAAGCTTACTCTATGGACGGACAAAACAGACTACAATATTGGGCAGCCCATGAGTTTTTTCTTTGAGACCAGAGAACCCTGCTATATATTGATATTTACCTATACGACTAAAAAGGAATTAATCCAGGTTTTTCCCAATTATTACAGCTCCAGCCAGTTTATCCAGCCCGAAAGAAAATACTCAATTCCGAATGAGCGCATGGGTTTTGATCTTCATGTTACCGGCCCGGCCGGAAAAGACACTGTTGTTGCTCTGGTTTCAACCAGCCCTCTTGAACTGTTCGGAACTAACTTTAGTGAAAACGATCCTTTTTTATCGGTTGACACAAGAGATACTGCCAGGATTTCAGATATCTTAAATAAAATAATTTCAATACAGCATCAAGATATTAAACGACAAAATATCACATATAATATAAATTAAAAAATATCTTAGATTAGATGAACCCAGGATGAATTTTCTGGTTGGATTATAAGGAGGCGCCATATGAAAAAGATTATTAATTTAACCACCCTGCTTTCCTTCATTATGGCCTTTTATTGCGGTACAATCAATGCCTCGACAACAAAAGTCCTTATTAATGTTGTGCAGGAGCAGGGCGAGGTCGTAAGTTCCGCTCTAATAAAGGAAACCGAGGTATTTATGGCAAAACAGATGCTCAGTAAGGATTTTGACGTTATTACCTCAGATGATCTCAGTGCCATGCGTGGGCTTTCCAGTAAGGAGCTGGATACCGCAAGGGCTGGCGGTATCCCTGAACTCCGCAAGGCTGCTGCGATTAATGGCGCTGCTTTTATAATAAGCGCCAAGGCCAGGACACAGGTTAATCAGGAAGAGGTTTTAAATATGCAGATGAGCAAGGCTGTAACCTCAGTAGCCTACAGGATTATAAATACAGGAAGCGGCAGGACAGTTGACATGGACAGCCTCTCCTTCTCCACAGCCGGTCGCTCAGGTCAGGAAGCAACTCATTCAAATTACAGGAAAATGTCACTGGATATCGCCAAAAAGGCAACGGATAAGCTGCCGGCCAAACTTGGAGGCGATGAATCCAGAAAACTGGCAAACTATAAGGCCTCTCTGGCCCCAAAACCTGTTAAGAAGCCGGTTAAGGCTGCAGGACCTGTTTCCAAACCTGTGGCTGAACCTCAGGCGAAAACAGAAGTTGCACAGGCTATTGACAATAAAGAGTTAAATTCTAAAGATGCTGCTGAAAAGACCGCCGCGAAAGCGCCGGAGCTTGTCATCCTGAACCCACCTGCTACCAGGGGCTTTAGGCCTGTTGCAAGGCAGAAAGAATTGACCATCGAAGGTCTGGCCATTGACCCAACAGGTATTTCAGAAGTACGGATAAATGGAGAAAAAGTTGGCCATGACCAGGAAGGACGATTTAAACACCAGGTGAGCCTGGGCCCCGGAGAAAACCGCTTTTTGATAATGGCAGTCAACACGGCAGGCAGAATGGCATCAAAAGATCTGGCCATTGACAGAACAAAGGACAGTGACCCACCGGAACTCGTATTACTGCGCCCTCACGTTACAAGAGGATTTCAGGTAGCCCTGAAACCTGAGATTGATAATACGGTAGTTGAAGGTATTGTCAAAGATGAAAGTGAAATACTTTTTGTACGGGTAAATGATAAAGATGTTAAGCTTTCAGATAGTGGGCATTTTCAGCATGAAATGGCCATTAAGGATTCAACCGGGAATATATCCATTGAAACTGCCGACATCCATGGAAATATCACCAGAAAATCTCTTAAGATAGCTCGAGGAGAGGGTGCATGGGCTCTTTCCAGTTCTGGCAGTGTTGCTTCCGCAGGACCAGGCAAAAAGCCGGTTTTATGGGGACTGATCATAGGAGTTTCAAAGTATAGCAGTTCCTCCATTAATCTCAGATATGCAGACAGAGACGCCATGGAACTTGAAAAATTTTTCAAGACCCAGGAAGGAAAATCATTCTCAGAAATTCACCTGAAGACTCTGGTAAATGAAAATGTCACCAGGAACAGCATAATTGAAAACATTACCACCCATCTTGGCAAGGCTGCCCCCAATGACGTAATATTTATTTTTCTGGCCGGCCATGGAATCAAACATCGCCAGTCAGGATCATACTATTTTATGCCCTCTGATTCTGATTTTAACAATATCCTGTCTACGGGAATGAGAATGTCGGATTTTGAAGAGTCGATCAGGATTTTATCCAATAACGTTAACAAGATAATAGTTGCAATGGACACCTGCCACTCAGGAGCACTTGAGGTTGGCATGCGGAGCGTCGGCGGAGGAGAAGATCTGGCCGGGACTATCAGCGCGGCAAGCGGATTGTATATATTATCGGCTTCCAAGGCCGGAGAGGTTTCTCTGGAATCCAATGATTTCAAGCTTGGTACAAATTCCAGCGGACATGGAGCCTTTACATATTCCCTTGTAAATGCCATGCGAGGTGAAGCTGATTATGACAGGGATGGTTATGTGTCTGTGAATGAAGTATTTCAGTTTGTAGCCAGGCAGGTACCCCGTTTGACCAATGGACAGCAGCATCCATATTTCCGGATGCAGGGGACTGATCTGCCTCTGCTTAAGATAGAGCAGCCATAAATCTTGACAGTAAAAGGCTCTCTATATACTATATCAGCAACCCGGACGCCATTTACACGCAGGCGGGAATTAAGTGATTTTAAATGGTTATATTTGTAAATTTTCGCAAAATCAACAGATCGTTTAACCATCAAGTCTTATTAGCAGTGTAAGGGGATAACAATGAATATAAAAACTGAAACTTCCGTTTACATTAAAATATTTATTTGTCTTTTTGTTTTCAGCTTGTTCGGATGTGAGGCGCATCAACAAAACAGGTATTCGGCACCACCGCCTCCATTGGTCCAGCAGGATCAGAACGTTGACTGGAACCGTATCCCTCCACCGCCTGTGAACCGTGAGCTTGTTGCCATAGCTGGTTTTGAAAATAAAAGCACCTATTCTGCTGACCGGCTCTGGGATACATCCGGCAAATTTCTTGCTTCCCATTTGCTTCGTTCCGGATATTTCAGGGTTGTGGAGTGGGAGGAAATGAAGCGCCTTTTTGACTGGGACACTCTCAGCCAGGTGGATATAGTCAAAAGCCCGGAAAACATGCAGCGGGCCAGACGTATCCTGCTTTGTGAGCACTTTATTTCCGGGGCCATTACCAGATTTAACGTGAATACTCATTCCCAGGTCAGCTCAATGTCCAAGGCCAAAACCATTGATACCACAGTCAGGGTGGATCTTCTGCTTCAAAATGCCCAGACCGGGGAATACATGGCAACCGGTCAGGGAGAACACACTATCAGGCAAACTTTTTCAGGGGGTCCTTCCGGCGGCAGGATTGGTTCATGGGACAGCAGCGCGGGAGATGACGCACTGGATATGGCAATAGCCAAGGCACTTATTGAATTGATATCAACCTTCAATTTGACAGGTGGCTCCGACAGGCCTGCTGAACCGTCTTCCAGGCAGGGAGGAAGCGGAGTAATACTTAAGTAATCCAACTTTAAAAGTACTGTATGTATAAAAACAAATGGATAAGGGATATTATTGCGTTATTCCCGATCACAATCTGTGTGTTCTTGCAGATGATGGTTGTAAATAATGTATATGCCCAGTCACAAGAGTCAAAGGAGTTCTGGGAGGTAAATCCAGGGTATGACAGTTATGTCCCGAATGTAATAGCTGTTTTGCCAATGGACAATTTCTCCCTGGAGCCTGAAATGGAAGTTGTTCTTTATGATGAAGTTTACACGAGGCTTCAATCAAAAGGATATCGGCGGGTTTCAGTGGAAAAAGTCAGAAAGGTAATGGATGAACTGGGAATCCAGACGCCGGGGCAGCTTCAGGGCATAAGCCTGGAAAGACTTGGCAATATTCTTAATGCCGAAGCAGTCCTTATGGGGCAGGTTGATCAATCTGCCGACATCCACAAGGGGACCTTTGACGCTGTGGTTGTTTCATGTTCACTGAGGCTTATTCACTGTAAGAGCGGAGAACTTTTATGGCGGGGTGAACAATGGCGGACAGCCCACAGGCAGTGGCAGATTGATCCGTTCAATGCAATCCTCAATCTTCTTGCCCATTCTTCAGATTCCCGCCCGGACCGCATTGCCTGGCTTGTGCAGGAAATGCTCAAGACCCTGCCTGCAGGGAAAGTGATAATTGAAAAAGACAACCTGTTGCAAAGAGCTCAGGAAATAAGAACAACAAACTGATAATATCTTCAGCATTATTTTTAAATAATCCTATAGTAACCACAAATTATTTTAAATTGTATTTAAGGAGGAAATCATGTTTGGAAAAAATAGAAACTCGAAAGGTGTTATCGGTCTTGTAAAAAAGGCCCTGGTGATTTTCATGTGTTATTCCCTTGTTTTTTCAACCTTTATCCCGGTACTCATGGCCGCTGAAATAAAAAGCCTAACTGAAATGAAGCACAATCCGCCCAAGTATTTTGTACCTGATCACCGTATCCAGCTGGATGCCGATGTCAGTGATCCGGCCGGAGTGGAACTGGTAAGGTGTTATTTCAAGGCCGCAGGTGAGGCTGACTTTGTATTTGTGCCTATGGCCAACACTGAAAAAAATGATTATGCAGGGATTCTGCCGGCACCTTCTCCGGCTACCGAGCAGATAGAATATCTGTTCCTGGCTGTTAACAGGAATAATGAAGTAGTAAAATCCCAGAGCTTTATTATTAACAGGGAGGAAAAAAAGGAAGCCCCGGCATGGCAGGAAATTGCCAAAGAAGGTGAAATACAGGTAAGCATGGAACTTGATCAGGTGCCTGCCGAGCTGGCCGGATTCAGCGACAGTATAGCAATGAACGCGGTTGAGTCAGGCCTGAGATTCGGCGTTGTGGCCGGAGGCCTGTATCTGTCCAAAGCAGGAGAATCGGCCTCAGTAAGCGGCAAAGCTGCTGCAGCTACAAATGCCGGAACAATTACAGCGGAAAAACGCTTTAATAGCGCTATTCTCGCTGCTGTGCTGGGTGGTGCTGTCCTTGCAGGAGCAGGCGGCGGAGGCGGCGGAGGGGGATCATCTACACCTCCTGTTGAAACATTAGTCGTCAGCGCTAATAACATAACTGCCTGTGTCGTTGACCATAATGCAATACAGGATGACTATTATGATATGTATCTTAATGGTGCCTTTGTGGGAAAAGTTGAAATGCCAGTAGGAGGAACCGTTTGTCACAATATCACTCTTAATTCCGGAAATAATCTCCTGGAATTACGTTTAACCAGGCTCATGGGTCAAGGTACATTATTGCAGATTAATTTGAATAATGGCGAGGCAATAAAAACATTTCAAGGCTCAATGAACCACCAGTGGAATGTTGTTGCGCCATAGTTCAGGCTACTTATTAAAAACTTTGAATTAAGGAAATAATATTTTATTGTTTTCAGTTTTTTTTGTGCCAGTCACATTTCCAAAATAAGCAGTATGCTTTATAATGCCCCGGACAGATTAATTTTAATATCTGTCCGGGGCTAAAATTACCGCGAAAAAAGCTTTCTATTTTGAGATGTTGTGTTTATCTCAATAGTAGTAAAGTTTGGATTAACCGTTTCAAATTGTGCAGTGCTCATTTAGATCTAATACAGAATTAATATGATCCATAATTATTATGGTATATTTTAAGCATATCCTTGCCTTTTTTTTTATTTTTATCCTGTCTTCGCCAATCCATGCCCGAGATATTTATGATCTGGAAAGGATTATAAACCGGGCCCTTGAAGCCAACTGGGGAATGATAGATGCGCGTGATGATATCCGCAGATCCAGATTATGGCTGGCATCGGCAGAATCCGAGTTTGAACTGAAGGTTTACCCTGGAGCCGGAATAGGTGTTTCAGGCGGTGATGATCAATCCTCGGAAACTGACTTGAACCTGCAGATTAATCTTGAAAAAAAAACTGAATTCGGGACGGTGATCGGCCTGACTCCATCGGTTCAAAGAGCCGATGATCAATACAGAAACAGTGCAAGCTTAAGCATTTCCCAGCCGCTGCTGAGGGGAGTTGGCAGAGATTATAACCTGTCCGGCGTTTACAGCGCCAGGTACACCGAAAGATCCGCCAGGCGTTCCGGGCATCTTAAAAAAGTGAATACCGTGCTTGGGGCCGTACGCTATGGCTATGAAGTGGTTCGCCAGAGGGAACTAGTGCGTCTTCGCCGTGAATCACACCAGCGCCTCAGGGATCTGGCTGAGGCCACCGCCATTAAGAAAAAAATGGGCCTTGTTACAGCTATGGATCTTTATCGAGCCAGTATTCAGATGAATCAGGCCGAGGAAGAGCTTATCACCAGCCGGGAATCATTTTATGATGCACTGGACTCCCTGAAAATATTTCTTGCCCTGCCAGTAGAAAAAGAGATTGATGTTTCCCTGCCCCTGAATGATGATAGAATCTACCCTGATGAGAAAGAGATGATTGAAAACGCCCTTAACAACCGTATTGAAATGGAGCAGATACAGGATTCGATGTCTGAGGCAAGGAGAAATTCGGAGATTGCCAGAAAAAATACACTGCCCGACCTGGATTTAGTCCTTTCAGTCACCCAGTCAGGTGATTCTTCATCAGGATTTCCGGGTTCAAGGCCGAATAATACTTCCTGGGGAATAAGCCTTGCATCTTCAACTGATCTCTGGCGTACATCGGAAAAGGCAGCCTATGAAGAGAGCCTTATTGATGTCCAGCAGGCTGCAAGAAACCAGATCATAACCAGAGATGATATAACAGCCCAGGTCAAGAGGGAACTACGCAGCCTTGAGCGGCTGGATAAAGCAATCCTCACTCAGGATGAGCAGATACAGCAGGCGAAAGGGCAGCTTGAACTGTCCAGAGTCAAGTTCCAGCATGGAATGGCAGACAACTTTGATTTGATTGATGCGGAAACATCTCTGCGCCGTGCTCAGACGCAGATGATATCTGCGATTATTGACTATATAATTGGAAAATACCGGCTCAGGGCGGTAATAGGAACCCTGGTAGAGAGATAAGGCAGCTGCAGGGCACAAAATTATAATTATAACACAGAGACTCTTTTTCATTCTGTGTGTCTAATAAAATTATAATCTTATGATAGATAAGAAAATATAAGTAAGCAATAATACATGAAAATCATTTATTCCAAAAAAGCAGTTTTTTTATCGGCTGGCCTGATCCTGTTATTCCTTATCGCAGGATACAGTCTTTTTTTCAGTTCATCCGTAAGCGAAGGTGAAATATCTACTGTAGAGGCAGTAAGGACGGACTTGGTTGTAGAAGTCCGGACAGTGGGGGAGCTGGATGCAGCCAGTTCAGTAGTCCTCAGTTCTTCGGTTCGGGGCGACAGGGGTAAAATAATTGAACTGGTGGAAGACGGAAAGCATGTTGAGTCCGGGGAGGTGCTTGTTCGCCTTGACCCATCAGGCTTTGAAGAAGAAGTTCTCAAGCTGAGATCAAAAGTTGTTGAGCTGGATACGATTGTCGAAGCACAGGATCAATTACTGCAGTGGGAAAAAAATCAGGTGGAGCGCGAAATAAACCGTGCCGAGAGCGAGTTGCATATTGCACGTCTTGAACTTCGCAGACTTGAAAAGGGGGAAGGACCCAGGGAAATGGCAAGGCTGGAGGCTGAGACCGGAAAAGCAAGGGAGGACTATGAGCAGAAACTGAGCTATATGGATTCCCTGGAGGAGCTTACTAAAAAAGGTTTTTCCAATCCGGCTGAACAGGCGCAGTTTAGAAAACTTATTGAAGAATCAAAACAGTCTTACGACATGGTATCAATGCAGCTTCAAAGCTACAGAGACCATCTTCTGCCTGTTCAGATTGAAAAGGCAAAAGCCTCAATTACTGCGGCTGAGGTCGCTCTTGAACAGACAAAAAAGGGGGGAGGATTTAAAATCGGACAGGCAGAGGCCACGCTGGAAAGATCCAGACAGGAATTAGCATCTGCCAGGCAGAGCCTTACAACAGCTGTTGAAGAATTGAATTCAGCCGTAATAAGGGCTCCCGGTCCGGGCATGGTGGTGCTGGCCGAACAAATGAGGGGAAATACTTACCGCAAACCAAGGGTTGGTGACCAGGTATGGCAGAATCAGCCGCTGGTTTACCTGCCTGATATATCCAGGATGATAGTCAACACAAGGGTCCGGGAAGTGGATCTGCATAAAATTGATATCGGAAAGCCTGTCCTGACAAGGGTTGATGCTTATCCCGAACTTTTGCTCACAGGCAAGGTGGAATCAATAGGCGTGCTGGCGAACCAGGGAGTGGAAGGCAAGCAAAAAGGAAAACACTTCAGCGTAGTGATAAAACTTGAACAATCAGATCCAAGGCTCAGGCCCGGAATGACAGCCAGGGTGAATATTGTCTGTGATGAAGTCAAAAACGCCCTGGTCATTCCGTCTTTTGCCCTGTTCAGCGAGGGAGGAAAAACATTCGTATTTGTGCGGGATGGAAGAGGTTTTGAAAAGCGTGAGGTCATTGCAGGAAAACGAAATGAAGACCTCGTTGAAATTCGCAAGGGCTTGAAGCCTGGAGAAGAAGTTGGTTTGAGCAGACCTCCTAATGATAATATAATCAGAGCAAGGCTGTTTTAAAAATTCCAGAGGGCTTTTGTCTGATTTTTCTTGACGGCAAGCCGGCATTAACTGACAAAAAGTAATCATCAAGTGAATTCATATACATCTCAACCAATTATAAAGGCCGTTGGCCTGTACAAAAGCTATCCCTCAGGACAGGGTATGGTTCATCCGCTTCAGGGTATAGATATTTCTCTTTATCCAGGTGAATTTATTGCCGTCAAGGGAGCTTCGGGCACCGGTAAATCAACCCTGCTGCATATCTTGGGGTGTCTTGAGCGCCCTGACAAAGGTACATATCATCTTGATGGAAAAGATGTGTCCAGACTTGACGACACCAGTCTGTCACTATTAAGGGCAACCAGAATAGGGTTTATATTTCAGGCATATAATCTTATATCCCAGTGCTCTCTTATCGAAAATACCGTTATGCCTTTTTTATACCATCCGAACCCTCCTGATAATACATATGCTCTGGCTTTGTCAGCACTTGAAAAGGTAGGTTTATCGGACCGAAAGACACATAAGCCCAGTCAGCTTTCCGGAGGAGAGATGCAGAGAGCCGCCATAGCCAGGGCCCTTGTGATTAATCCTCTTGTTGTTCTGGCCGATGAACCGACTGGGAACCTGGATTCGGAAAATAGTATGGTAATTTTGAGTCTTTTCAGGCAAGTGCACGAACGTGGCGCCTCTTTAGTAGTGGTTACTCACGATGATGATGTGGCCGGGGCCGCCGATCGGACAATTCATATCAAGGACGGACGCATAAGTGATTAGCTCCACATTTTTTTCACTAAAAAATCCAGATGTCTGGCTTCAGGCATGGAAAGCTCTGACACTTCACAGGCTAAGGAGTCTTTTGAGTGTCCTTGGAATAGTATTTGCTGTTATTGCGGTGGTGACGATGCTTGCAATTGCAGAGGGAGCTAAAAAACAGACCCTGGATCAAATAGGGCGTCTGGGAACTGACAGCATTATTATAAGAGGGTCCAATCAAGACAATAAACAGAAATCTACAATTTCAGATTTTGCCCATGGACTTAACTTTGAGGATATTCAGGCTATAAGGCATATCCCTGGTGTTGTAGACATATCAATTGTAAGTGAGATAAGTTCTATTATTGCTGAACTTGGCCCGTCCGAAATTGTCACAGCACTGGGCGTCAATCAGAACTATCTGGATAACAGAGGCTTGAAGCTGGCCAGAGGCAGATTTATATCAGATATTGATGTTGAAAACAGGCACCAGGTATGCGTGCTTGGCCAGGAACTGGCCAGAAGAATTGGACAGGACTCTGTACTTGGCTCGACCATTCATTTTGACAATTACCCTTACCGTGTTGTTGGAATTTTACAGTCAAGGGGAAATATTGACGATGACACGATTCCACTGGCTTTGCGTGATTTTGACAATACAGCTTTCATTCCTCTTGTTGGTCTGGCTGATGCATCTTATTCTTTTGCAGAGACCGATGAATTCTCTGAACTTATAATTAAAATCTCTGATCCTGGTCTCTCGGGGAGTATTTCTAATACTATCCGCAGAGCTCTTTTATGGAGAAGGGGTGGGATAGAAAACTTTGAAGTTATTGTGCCCCTGGAGCTTCTGTCACAGGCAAGACAGGCACAACACCTGTTCAATATAGTCCTTGGAAGTATTGCCGGAATTTCCCTCCTGGTGGGAGGCATTGGAATAATGAATATAATGCTGGCTAATGTGTCGGAAAGAACAAGGGAGATAGGAATTCGAAGGGCCATTGGGGCAAATACCCGGCATGTTATTGTTCAATTTCTGGGGGAATCGATTCTTTTGACTTTAATAGGAGGGGCCCTGGGAATAGTAATGGGATCCATCTCCGCCCTTGGAGTTAATATATTCATACAGTGGAAGACATCCATAAGCCTCTGGTCAGTGCTTCTGGCCCTTTTAATGTCTATTGGCGTTGGCATTATTTCGGGCATTTATCCGGCAGTCAAAGCCGCAAAAATGGACCCTGTGGAGGCATTAAGGCATATTTAACTATGGTATGAAGCCGCTATTTTTCATGCAGGCCAAATCGAGAGGATAGCTTTTTAGTATGAAACTGCGAAATAAGCTCATGTTCGGCGCCTCAGGCATGCTTGTTGTTGCTATGTTCCTTTCAGCTTTCGTTGTTTCTATCATAGTTAATAAACAGAACCGGGAAGCATCCAATTCACTGCTTTCAAATTCATCAAAAATCATTCGGGAAGCAATATCCGAAAGGCAATATAAACTCCTGTGCGATACCCGACAGATGGCCTCAGAAAATCGCATGGTCGGAAGAGTGAAATTTCTGGTAGAGAACAGGGATTTCTTCGATTTCATGATGATGAAATCAACTTATCACGAAATGACCGAGGCCGTTTACAATATTGCTCTTACGGCCCATGTGAGCAAGGCATTCCTTTATGACAACAGAGGCAGGCCTATATCATTCATTAATATAAACAATGACTGGAGCTATCTGGGATATGCACACAAGTTTCCCAAAACTGTTTACGAGGCTGCATACCTCAATCCGGGCGACAAATTGACTTATGAATCATGGAAGCCTGAAATTTTTTTGGCAGATATGGAATCAGAATTCAAAGGGGTTATTCCGGAACAGGAAACAATCCGCTTTGAAATAATCGGCAGTATGCTGTGTCTGGCTGCATATGTCCCGATTGTTGGTATTTCGTATAATAAGCAAACTGATAGTGTAGAGCCCAGGCAGTTCGGATTTGTCAGAACCATCCAGAGCATTGACGAAGGATTTATCAACAGGATGTCAAGACTTACCGGCACCAGAATAAATATTTTTACCAGGGATGGTCTTGTCACAGGTAATCTTAAGGAGTACAGTTCATTTGATCTGGATGCCTTTGAAGAGGCAAAATGGAAATGGGACCTGGAAAAACAGGAGATTCTGCTCAATGATGTCAATATAAACGGCATTGGTTTTTATCAGGGTATTTTACCCCTTTACTCTGATGCCAAGTGTCTGGCTGCAGTCGTCTCCCTTTATTCAAAGGATGTCGTAATGGCAAATACCATGCAGATGATAAAACTGCTGAGCATTGTTTTTGTTGCATGCATACTTTTTATCCTGCCCTTTACGGTTGCTTTTTCAAATTCCATGGCCAGACCGATAACAAGGGTTGTAGCAGGCCTCAGGGGAATGGCTCAGGGGAAATGGGACACAAGCATAGAAGTTGATGTCAAAAGCAATGATGAAATAGGTGAACTGGCCAAGAAATTCAACGTATTTGCAACTACTATTAAAAAGGCTCAAAATCAGTTAAGGCAGCTGTCAAACAGTGTTATCACCAGCCAGGAGCAGGAACGCAGGGCAGTAGCCAGGGAACTGCATGATGAACTGGGACAGATTTTTACAGCACTGCGCATGGATGCTGTGTGGATAAAAAACCACCTTGAGAAAAAAGATCAGGGGGCTGTGGATCGTGCTTCTACAATGTGCAGCCTTATAGATAAAAGCATTGATAATGTTCGAGGCATGGCTCTTCGCCTGCGACCTCAACTGCTTGATGATCTGGGTCTCATCCCGGCACTTGAATGGTATGTGAGGGATTTTGAGAAACGAACAGGCATTGCCTGTGTTTTCGAGAACACGGATGTTCCCGATCTGAATGAGCATCAAACTAACGCAGTTTTCAGGATAGTACAGGAGTCTTTGACAAATGTTGCGCGTCATGCTCATGCTGCCAGCGCAAAGGTTACTCTTCGAGGTCGGGGTGATATATTGACCTTTACTGTAGAAGATAACGGGCGAGGTTTTGATACGCGAAGAATTACGGATTCCGACTGCCTTGGTATTGCCGGCATGCGGGAGCGTGCCGGACTTGTAGGGGGCGTGCTGGGGATACGTTCAATTCAGGGCAGGGGCACAACCCTCTCCTGCCGAATTCCTGTTAATATTCAAAACGAGGTGGTAATTTGATTAAAGTGCTTTTGGCGGAAGATCACAGTATTGTACGGGCAGGACTTCGCCGTATTGTGGAAGAAACTGACGATATGGTTGTGGTAGCAGAAGCGGCAAGCGGAGAGGAAGCCATAGTTCAGGCAGGGACCACATTGCCTGATGTCGCGGTAATTGATATTTCAATGCCCGGTATGGATGGCCTTGAAGTCATCAGCAGACTTGAGTGCGATTTTCCGAAACTGCCAGTCCTTGTCCTGACCATGCACGAGGAGGCACAGTATGCAGTACGTGCCATAAATGCCGGGGCCTCCGGTTATGTAACAAAGAGGTCTGCACCAGAGGAACTGGTAAAGGCGATTAGAAAAGTATATAATGGCGGGCGGTTCCTTTGCGATGCCGCGGCTGAAGCTCTGGCATTGCATATGGCCGCCGGTAAGGGTGGCATATCACCCATGGATTGTTTGTCCAACAGAGAGATTCAGGTGCTGAGGTGTCTTGCCCTGGGCCAGAACAATCATGAAATAGCCGATAACTACAACATAAGCATAAAGACTGTTGATACTTACCGCTCCAGGCTACTCAATAAACTCAACCTCAGGAATAATGCGGAACTATCGCGGTTTGCAATCCAGAACCGTTTAATTGACATTTGAATTATGGTTCATACGGCTAGTATTTACAGTTTTGAAAGGGTGAATGTTTGAAATTATGGCATTCTGGGCCATATACAAGTTCACCACGTCATTCCGTGCAAGCGGAGCGCGACACGGAATCTAGTCCCACTTTTGCGGGATTCATTAAGTTCTGGATACCGGCTTTCGCCGGTATGACTGCTTTGATGGCATTTTAATCAAATACAACACAACCTTGAAAGCCAAAATCCATAGCAATAGATATAATACTTATTACCATATTCGAATCCCTAAGCAGATCAAATAGTAATCATTAGTCGGATGAACATGATTAATCGAATAAATCAATGTTTTAACTCATCAGTCTAAAAATTGACCCTGTAAGAAATTTTATTACAAAAGAATCAGAATTTACCTGATTTACAGATGCCTTTTTCCCGGTTATGATTATAGATGAAGTTCGTAGGCGACGTCATATTAACTTCATTTGGGCTAATGGATTCCAAATGTGGTGATCAGGGCTGTTATGACCTTGAAGTAAACAGGTTTCCAAATATTTATCTAACCCAAAACAAAGTACTATAAGGAGGATGTTGTCATGAAAAAAGTATCATGGATTGCCATCTGTATGGCGGTGAGTGTGGGTCTGTTATTTGCATTTACTCCGGCCTATGCAGCAAAAACGATCAAAATCGGGCTTGTTGATTGCTATTCAGGAGGAGCTACAACCTTCACCTATGATGTCCGCGATGCCTTCAAAATGGCCATGGATAATGTAAACGCAAAGGGAGGGATACTTGGACAAAAAGTCGAGATCACCACAAGAGATACCAAATTCAAGGTGGATATTGGTTTAAATGTGACCAAGGAACTTGTGATGAGAGAAGGCGTGGATATTCTTGTAGGAACGATTAACAGTTCTGTTGCCCTTGCCATAGGCGAAATAGTCAAAGATGCTAAGATACCGTTTTTCTGCACATTTTCAAAGAGCGCCAAGATAACCGGAGAAAAAGGACAGCGATATGTGTTCGGTATTACAGAACATACAACGATGGTGGGCAAGGCAGCTGCGAGAGGCCTGGCGGAAAAGCCTTACATAAAATACTGGATTGCCGGTGATGACTATGAATACGGCCATGCACTCGGAGATGGCGTATGGACAAACCTCAAGAAATTTAAACCTGATGTAAAACTGATAGGGCAGTCCTGGTGGAAGGTTGGGGAGCCGGAACTGACACCTTACCTTACTGCAATTATGGCTGCAAAACCAGATGCGGTTATATTCGCCACGGGCGGTGCCAGCATGGTGAATATTATGAAGGCATCAAAGGCAACCGGATTTTCAGAAAAAATTCCGATGTTTGTACATACAGCCACTGAACTGAGCACACTGATGCCCCTGGGGCAGGAGGCGCCTGCTGATGTGCTGGGGACCTCAAATTATTATTTCTATTATCCTGAAACCCCGGAAAACAAGGCGTTTGTTGAAGAATTCCAGAAGGTCTATAACAGGTACCCCAGGGTAGGTGCCCTTTATGGTTATCTCACAGCACAGTACATAATCAAAGGCTTTGAAAAGGCCGGAAAAATAGATACTGAGAAGCTTATTGACGCATTGGAAGGATTTACCGTTGACAGCCCTGTAGGCCCTGTGGAAATGCGCGCCTGCGACCATCAGGCTCAATTGCCCATGTTCATGGGTGTTACAAAGAAATCACCTGATTATCCTTTCTTCATTGCTTCAGAGATCAAAACTATTCCGGGTCCTGAAACCATGCCGACCTGTGAAGAAATCAAAGCGCTGAGGAGCAAGAAGTAGGATTGAGTCATTACAGGGGGTCGTAAAGGCAGGGATAGTTCGCGACCCCCTTATATATGGCATCCTGATTATATAGGAGGGATCGAGGTGGATATCGCATCAACTTTTGGTATGTCCGAGATTGCATTGCAGCTTCTGGTGGGTCTCAGTCGATCAATGATTCTGTTTATCATTTCTGCCGGACTGAGCCTTATCCTTGGAGTTCTAAGAGTTCCGAATGTGGCTCACGGCTCTCTGTATATGATAGGGGCCTTTTCGGCATACAGTGTTAATCAGATTGTCGGCGGAGCTTCAGGATTCTGGCTTTCCCTGATTCTGGCTCCGCTTTTTGTCGCATTAGTGAGCTTCGTGGCAGAAAGAGTATTATTCTGCCATCTCTATGAAAGAGAACACCTCATGCTGCTCCTTTTTACATTTGCCCTCATGCTTATCTTTGGTGATCTGGTAAAGTTTTTCTGGGGAGTGGAATATAAATCAGTTACTGCCCCGGAGGTGCTTAAAGGTTCGGTTATGATATTCGGACTTCCGTTTCCTGCGTATAATCTCTTCCTGCTTATCATTGGCCCTGTCGTGGGCTTTGCCCTGTGGTTGTTTGTAAACAAAACCAGAATAGGCAAAATTTCCAAAGCTGCGTCCATCGACAGGATGATGGTAGGAGCTCTGGGCATCAATGTAAGCTGGGTATTCTGTATTGCATTTGTGATTGGCTGCTTCCTTGCGGGCCTTGGAGGTGCCCTGATCGCCCCTACAATGGGTATCACCCTGGGAATGGATCATGCTATAATCATTGAGGCATTCCTTATTGTTGTTATAGGCGGGCTTGGTAATATCTGGGGTGCTCTTGTAGGAGCTCTGATCTTTGGTATAACCCATTCTATCGGTGTTATGCTGCTGCCTCAATTCGCAATAATTTTTCCATACCTTGCAGTAGTCATTGTGCTTATTATATGGCCCAAGGGACTGCTGAAATCGGTTTGGTAATGGAGTCATAAATGTTCAAAGGAATGATTCATAAAAATACGGCACTGGTACTGATTGCCCTGGTTATTTTACTGCTTATTCTACCGAAGATTATTTCCTATTATTATGTCTATTTTGTCGCCTCAGTCCTTGTGATGGCCCTGCTTGCAATGAGCCTCAACCTTGTGGTTGGCTTTGGAGGGCTTTTCCAGTTCCATCATGGAGTTTTTTACGGTGTAGGTGCCTATGCTATAGCATTGCTGATAACAAAGACCCCGCTCCCTGTATGGATATGCTTTATTTTTGCCCCTTTTGTGGCAGCCCTTGCAGGCCTGATTATTGGCCTGATCTGCATAAGATTAAGCAAACTGTATTTTGCAATGATTCAGATTTCATTAGGTTCACTGCTTTGGGCGCTGGCTTTCAGATGGTATGGATTTACGGGCGGAGATGACGGTATACATGGTATTCCCATGCCGTCGATTATATCTGGTGTAAATAATTCCTATTATTTTATCCTGATTGTTTTTGTGCTCAGTATTACAGCCCTTTATTTGATCCTGAAATCACCTTTCGGCAGTACACTTCAGGCAGCACGTGATAATGAACAGCGATGCGAGGCTATCGGCATCTTTGTCAAACGTCATCAATTAATCGCGATTGTAATTGCAAGTTTTTTTGCCGGAATTGCAGGCGTTCTTTTTGTAGTGCTTGAAAGATCCGTTTTCCCGGACCTGCTTTTCTGGACTCTGTCACTTGAGATTCTTATAATGTGTCTTCTGGGAGGCTGGTTTACCTTTGTCGGCCCGATAATAGGAACTGCTCTTATGTTATCTTTAAGGACATTTATAGGGATTCAGACCGAGTACTGGACTCTGATTCTCGCGATAATACTGGCGTTGCTGATTTTCTTCCTGCCAGAGGGCGTGTGGGGATATTTTCAGGAAAAATTCAAGCACCGGAAAGCAGCGGTTACAGAAAGGGGATAATGAGATGCTGTATGTCAATAATCTTATCAATTCATTTGGCGACTTCAAGGCTGTGAACGGTGCGAATCTGACCGTCGAGGAAGGTGAAATTGTGGCGGTAATCGGCCCTAATGGCGCGGGCAAAACCACCCTGTTCAACCTTATTACCGGACACCTGAGACCGGACAGTGGAAAAATATCCTTTAAGGGAGAAGAAATCCACGGATTGCCTCCTTATGCCATCTGCAAGAAAGGTATTGCCCGTTCATTTCAATTGCTTAATATCTTCCAGCGCATGACTGTGTTTGAAAATGTACAGGTGGCGGTTTTGTCACAGCACAACAGGAGCATGAATCTTTTCCGGCCTGCCAGAAATATGATGATAGATGAAACGAATCAGATACTTGAAAGTGTTGGCCTTCTTAATAAGGCTGATGAAATATCAGGATCGTTATCTCATGGTGACCAGAAAATACTGGAGATAGCCATAGCCCTGGGAAACCAGCCTGAATTTCTTATCCTTGATGAACCCACTGCCGGCATGTCTCCGGAAGAAACCGTCGCAACAATGAGGCTCGTGAAACAGCTTACTGCAGAACAGGGATTGACCCTCCTGTTCTGCGAACATGACATTGATATCGTGTTTTCTGCCGCTGATCGTATTATGGTAATGCAGCTGGGTGAGACAATTGTTGAAGGAACACCCAAAGAGGTAAGAGACAATGAGCAGGTACAGAAGGCATACATAGGAGGTGAAGAATGCTTGACGTAAAGGGAATCCACACTTTCTACGGTTTGAGTCATATCCTTTTTGATGTTTCTTTGAAGATCAATGCCGGAGAGGTGGTATGCCTCCTGGGTCGCAACGGGGCAGGAAAGAGCACGACTATCAAGAGTATTATGGGTATTGCGCCGCCCAAACAGGGAAGAATTATTTTCAAGGGAGAAGATGTGGCAGGCAAAAAGCCATTTATGCTTGCCCGAAAGGGAATGGGTTATGACCCTGATGACCGGAGGATTTTTGCTGATCTTACAGTGGAGGAAAATCTGGAGATTGCCATAAAAGGATATGTTGAGGGTGAGGGATGGAACAAGGAAAGGGTTTATGATTTTTTTCCTGCTCTCAAAGATATTCGTCATAGAAGAGGCGGTGTGCTCAGCGGCGGTGAGCAGAAGATGCTGGCTATTGCAAGGGCCCTGATGGGCAACCCCGAGCTTCTTCTCCTGGATGAGCCTACTGAAGGCCTTGCTCCGGTGATGGTGAGGGTCCTTGAAGAGCAGCTTATGAAGCTTAAAAAGACGGGTCTTACTGTTTTGCTGGCTGAGCAGAATCTTGTATCCACCCTGAAACTGAGCGACAGGGGCTATATTATTGACAATGGCCGGATTCGCTATGAAGGGACTGTCCAGGAATTGAGAGATAACGAAGAAATTCAGAAACAGTGTCTGATGGTCTAAAGCTCTCCATCCGGTTTGAGAGACAAATCATTCAATTATGAAAAAGCCCTTTATAATACAGAGGGACCGAAAAAATTATTTCGAGCTTCCCTCTGGTTGGGAGCTTCTCTGCTTTGCAGATTTTAATGATCAGAAGGCAGGCCAAGATGTCAAAGATCTTGCAAGAAAAAGCCTGAATAATCCAATACAGTCCCCCCTGATAAAAAACTGCCTTTCCCCATCCGATTCGATTGCTGTAATCATTGAAGATTTAACTCGTGCATCTCCAAAAAGGCTCGTTCTTGAAGTACTGCTGAAGGAACTGGAAAGTGCTCATATTGCCCGTGAGAACATTGCAATCATCATCGCCCTTGGAACCCACCGGGAGATGTCATCCAAAGAACTGGCTGCAACCTTCGGGCAGAAACTTTTAGAACAATATGAGTTTATCAATCATGATTGTCATGCCCATGATCTTGTTCCTGCAGGCAGACTCTTTACCGGACGAACGGTCAAAATCAACCGCAGAGTCCATGAGGCCGCATTCAAGATCGGGATCGGTTCTATCTTTCCTCATCCCATGAATGGATTCGGCGGAGGCAGCAAGATCATTTTTCCTGGGGTGGCTGACTTTGATTCCATAGTTGATCATCACCTGACATTTGCCTTTCATGAGGGCACAGGACTTGGAAAAATAGAAGGGAATCTCTTTTATGATCAGGTCTGTTCTATCGCCGAGGCAGCAGGGCTGAATTTCATAGTAAACAGCGTGCTTGACCAGAAGGATCAGGTATTTGACATTGTATCGGGTAACCCTGTTCATGCCCATATAGCCGGAATTGAGAAAAGCAGGAAAATCATCACCCAGAGATTTCCAAAAAAATCTGACCTTACAATAATCACATCTTTTCCATACACAGAAGGCCCGCAGATTGTAAAGCCTCTCACACCTGCATCAATGGTGACAAAAGAGGGTGGCTGTATAATCCTGGCCGCTGATTGTACAGGGGGGCTTCCTGATGCATTTGTTGAAAGCTTTGAGAAATTTCATTCAGAACATGGGAATGATCTTTTAGGCAGCGTACTCGAACATTTTGAGCAAAACAGGCTTATTATGGAAGGCGGCGCCGTTGATTTCAATATGGCTTTGGGATTCACGCTTGCAATTCAGGGCCGTTTCAAAATTATCCTCGTGTCTGAGAATATTCCCAGAGAAACAGGAGAGAGAATGGGCTTTATCTATGCAGGAAATTTGCAGGAGGCTTTTGAGCTGAGTGCCAAAATATGCCCCCCGAACCCTGAGGTTCATATTATTCCTTCAGGCGGTGTTATCCTTCCTGTTATCTCACAGTGAGCCAATTCCGAAACAGATATAAAATGCTTTTAAATCAATCCTTTTAGTAAAAGCCTGGATTTGCCTTGTCCATGTTGTGTAAGTCCTCAGTGAATAAAGTGAATAAAGGGACGTCCCAATGGAATACAATGAAATATTTTCAGTAAGTTGTGATACTGGCAAGGTATCCAAAATTAATGTATAGTAATTTTGATTACTATGATTACAAAGGAAAGTTCTCTTTTCCTTCCTTTCATTTTAGAAGAAATAATAGAAAGTTATTAGAAAATCCTCGAAATCATCCCGAATCGATTCTCCTTGACATTAAAGTACTTTTTATTTTAGCATAAGTTTAGATAATTTAGATTATAGATCAATTATGCTCTTTTAATAAAATTAATATGTAATTCAAGACTATTCTTTCCACCTTTTAACCTCAAGCAAAGAGGTCACTCTATGGAAACCACATCAGATACTTCCAGCCTTGCTGCTGACAGAACGGGTGTTCTGTTGGGAGTTTGAAAAATCTGCCAATCCTAAAACCTATACAAAGGAGGTAGTATCATGAAAGTAAGGAAATGTTACATTATTAACGCGGCAATAACCGTTACGGCAGTTTTTATCCTGGCTGCCTTTCAAGGATGCGATAGTGAATCCTCCTACTGGAAAAGACAGTTCAATGCGCTGGCCCATAGCAGTTACAATGGGCAATTGGTCAAATCGCTCGAATCAACTTATTTTGACATCTCAGAATATTCCGAGTCCCAAAAGATTCAGGATTTCGACGTTCTTATTATCGACGGAGATTTTCATTCCGTTGAAACACTCTCCTCGAATGAACTCCTGATCGATGAGGCGCTGCGGGAAAGCGTACCGATTCTTTTTGTTGACTTGACGGAAGAACAGGTTGCGCATATCGGGCAGCACATAAAATTCAAGACGGAAGGCGATCAGGCCGGATACCTCGTTGACTTAGTCACCGATAAGGCCCCGGGGGATCACCTCAATGTGATGTCGTGGAAACAATTTGATCTCGGCAATCCCGGTTATGATGAAAAACTCTGGAAAAGTATCGATGATATTATCAGTTACCTTGAAGCGAAAAAGCACACGAGGGAAAATACCGCCGTTGCAAAGTCCAACAACACAAGCGATGATGACGACACCAAGTCTTTCGACATCGAAACGGGTACACCCCCCGATAATGTGTATATTCCAAGGGTTACATTCACTCCCGATCCCGATGACCAACAGGCATACTGGTATGCCGACTGGGAAGGCGATCAAAGATATTGGGTCGATCCACCCCTGGACGCTTACACCCATGAATTCAAGGTCATATTACAACTGTTCACAATATACGACGGAACGCCGAACGACGAACAATATAAGGTAATGACAATTGCGGATGTGTATGCATTTATTGATCAGCATCACAACTATTATAAAACAACTCAACCGTTGAGCTATTGGAAATATGGACTCATTCAGCAGTGCATACATTTCATGAATTACTTCGGAAGCGGCATAGAATACAGTCAGTTGAGCCCTGATACCGTGAACAATGAGACTACATACCACATATCCCATTCAATAGGCTTTAAACTGAAGGCTTCAAAGAGCGACGGACCGGGAGCGGAAATATCCTATAATGCGACAAAGGAGCAGGACGTCACCATAACGGATTGGACAGCGAGCAATGTTTCCTCGAACTCATATATACCCACGTGGGATTTCCACCGGACCGATAAAAAGTGTCACCTGTGGAAAAATATGCCTGACATGTCAACGAAAAACGGGAAACTACGCGCTACTGCCGTATATCTTCCCGGGGAAGACCACCTCAATTCTAATAACAGACAAATAACATTTAATATGAGTTACAATAGACGGTTGCAGTGGGTGGCCGACTGGTGGATGGGAAATACCTGCTACGATGACTTCATCTGGGCCTATGATAATCCAAACCCTGACAATGAGTTAGAATACACCGATCTACCTACTTGCACCATAGAGATCCCACGATTGTTTACGGGATATATCTATGGAGCGGTTCTCGACGCCGACACCTATGAGCAGATACAGGGCGCCACGGTCACGGCGGGGGCGTACCAGGACGCCACTAACTCAACGGGACATTATACTCTCAGCAATATTACCGAGGGAACCGGTTTCATGGTTACTGCCAGTAAGGATGGTTACCAACCAGGATCAGTTACAGTGGATGTCACTGCGGGTAAATACACGACCGCCGAAAATATACTGCTGAATAAAACCCAGTAACTCGGATCAGGAGAAACAAACGGGGCCAGTACTTACAATAAACCAGTAAAAAGGGGTCTAGGGGGTACTTAAAGCGATCTTGCTTTATGCTGTCATGTCTTTTCTTCTCCTCATAAATACAACAGCTGTTCCTGCCATCAATATCACGAAGAGGATCATGCCCCATTCGGAAAGGGTTGGGATCGATGCAGGGGTATCGGCTGTCCATTCGGCATATAGGGTCAGGGCTGCGTTTTCTGTATAGGTCGCCCCTTCATCGTAATAGGTACCGCTGCCGTCGGCCGCCGTATTCCATCCAGCAAAGGTGTAGGCGGCCCTGGTTAGACTGCCCGAGTTGGTTGCCAGGGTGAGGTCCGCATCATGAATCTTGGTCTGATCGGCCGGTGGTGTACCGCTGTCAGCTCCGTTGCCGTCGTAGGTGACGGGGTAGGTATCGGCTGTCCATTCGGCATATAAGGTCAGGGCTGCGTTGTCCGTATAGGTCGCCCCTTCATCGTAATGGGTACCGCTGCCGTCGGCCGCCGTATTCCATCCAGCAAAGGCGTAGCCGGCCCTGGTTAGACTGCCCGAGTTGGTTGCCAGGGTGAGGTCCGCATCATGAATCTTGGTTTGATCGGCCGGTGGTGTGCCGCTGTCAGCTCCGTTGGCGTCATAGGTGACGGTGTATGTACTCGGGTCCTCGATTACTACGTCATCTACCAACCAGAACCAACCATAGACTTCTGCAGCAACATAATGGAATTGAATCAGTACGCTGGCTTGACCCACGTAGGCGGAAAGATCAATCTCCACCAGATTTGGCCCTATATCAACGCCATCGTAGTGCAGCAGCGTCGTCCAATTGGTTCCCCCATCCACACTGATATCCACATATGCATCGTCATCATAAAAGCTATGCGAATTAAAATAATTCTGGAAACGCAAAACGGGATTTGTCGTCCCTGCCAGGCTGAAAGCGGGGGTCAGGAGCGAGACATCCATTGCATTAAAGCACCAGTCGATGTCCGCATCCGCCGCATAGCCGGATCCGTTCGTAAGGTTCGTCCGCCCGGTGGTTGCCGTACTCTCCCAATTGCATGAGCCGCTGTGTATTACACGGGACCATCCTGTTGGCGGGAAGGTCGCCTCAAAATTTTCCTGAAGTATCACAACTGCTGCTGCAGGGCTAAACAAGAAAAGTTGAAAAATCAAAACAAACGCAAAAAACTTTGTTTTCATAAGCTTCCTTCCTTTAAACTGTTGGGAATATGTAATAAGAATCATTGAACTTTTCTTTTTCGAGAAGAAAATTATTCAATGGTTTATTATTACTATTATTACAAAAAATTTACTGGGGTCAAGATAAAACATAACATATGTTAGAAACAAGTAATATGTCCGGAGTTGTAGCACATAATCTGTCCGGTTAGAATTGGTCACTAGGAGGGATGACCAATAAGACGGACGGAGATACTACAGGAGATCCGAAAGATGAGATTTGGAAAAGGGTCAAGTCTTCGTTTGACTTTTGTTTAAAGATATACTAAGAGAAAAGATTATGTCGAGACCGTTAAGAATAGAGTACCCTGGAGCCTGGTATCATGTAATGAATCGAGGGAGGCGGGGGGAAGAGATTTATACTGAAGAAAATGACTATAGATTATTCATTGAACTACTTAAGGAATCGGCAGAGCTCTTTAACATAAAAATAACTGCATATTGTCTGATGCCCAACCATTATCATCTTCTCCTCAAGACACCTGATGGAAACCTGTCAAGATGTATGCGACAGATAAATGGGATATATACTCAGCGTTTTAACCGGGTTCATAAATATGATGGTCAATTATTCAGGGGGCGTTATAAGAGTATCCTTGTTGAGGCTGATAAATACCTTTTAGAATTACTTCGATATATCCATAAGAATCCCATACGAGGCGGGCTTTGCAGCGATATTCATGACTATGAATGGAGCAGCCATCATGGTTATATATCCGATGTAAAGAGATGTGCGTGGCTATATAAGGAATTCCCTCTTTCGTTGTTTGATAAAGACCGGAAAAAGAGCAGGAGAGCCTATAAAAAATACATGACAGAGGATGTGCCGGAAGAAATAAGCCTTATTTTTCAAAAAAAGAAACTTCCTTCTATTTTGGGAAGAAAAGATTTTATATACCGGGTTAGAAACAGATTTTTTGAAAGAAAGGTGCATTTTGAGGTTCCTGACTCAAGATTACTGGCGCCTGACAGGGAGAGGATTCAAGACCTTATTTGTAAATCATACGGCATTACAAAAGAAGAACTGACAAAATCCAAAAGGGGAACATTTAATGAGCCGAGAGGTGTAGCAATATATCTTACCAGGATAATAAGAAGCGATGGACTTATTGATATTTGTAAGGACTACAACCTCAAGAGATATAGTTCTGCAAGCACCGTTATTGAAAACGTTAAGAAGAAGCTGTTAAAGGATAAGGAGTTTCATAACAGGGTCAGTCAATTAGGTGAAAAATTGATCAAAGGTCAACCGAAGACCTGACCCCTTTTCTTTTTCTGAATGTTTATGAATATGAGAAACTATCCCGAAAAACCCGAGGCAGTCTATTACTTCGGCACCTGCCTTGCCGAGACGTTTTATCCCGGCGCAGGGCTGGCGGGGATCAAGCTGCTGCAGCGTGAAGGGGTGCGGGTGATTTTCCCCCCCGGCCAGACCTGCTGCGGCCAGCCGGCCTATAACGCAGGATTTTCGTGGGAAGCAAGAAATGTTGCAAGGGAACAGATCAAGCTGTTTCCTAAACCGCTTCCGGTGGTCGTTCCTTCGGGGTCCTGTGCCGGCATGATGCGCCATCAGTATCCCGTTCTGTTTGCCGATGATCCGGATATCGATAGAGTTGGGGAATTTTCCGAAAGGGTATATGAACTGTCGGAATTCCTGGTCCAAGTATTGGATATAAAGCTATCAGACCGCGGCTCCCCCATTAAGGTGACATGGCACTCGTCCTGCCGTGCCATGCGCGAGATGAACGTTATTAAAGACTCGAAATCCCTTATTCGACAACTCAAAAATGTCGAGCTTGTGGACCTGGAAAACGAGCATGAGTGCTGCGGATTCGGGGGGACCTTCTCGGTCAAGCACCCGAAGATCTCCGAGGCCATGGTCCTGGACAAGGTGGAAGACGTGCGCAAAACCGGCGCTTCTCTTCTGCTGGCCGGGGATTGCGGATGCTTGATGAATATTTCGGGGGCCATGGCCCACCAGAAGTTGCCGGTGGAAAGCCGGCACCTGGCTGAATTTCTCTGGGAGCGGACCAATGAGTGATCAAGCGACCCTTGATTTTGAAAAGAATGTCGACCGTGCCCTGGCGGATTCTCAGCTTCGGAAAAACCTGGCCTTTGCAATGGGAAATTTCAGGAATAAACGACAGGAGGTTTTCCCTGACCCGGATGAGCTGGAGATCCTGCGAGACATGGGAAGTGCTATTCGAAAGCGGGCTATGGCGCAGCTTCCGGAACTTCTGGAGCAGTTCGAAAAGAAATGTATTGAAAACGGTATTGACGTTCACTGGGCCGAGACCACCGATCTGGCCAACCTGAAGGTGCTGGAAATTATGCGCGCCCACGGTGCCACCCGCGTGGTTAAGGGCAAATCGATGGTGTCGGAGGAGATGAACCTGAACCGCTTTCTGGCGGAGAACGGTATCGAGGCCCTGGAGACTGATCTGGGCGAATATATTCTCCAGCTCAACGGCGAAACCCCATCTCATATCATTGTTCCGGCGATCCATAAGAACAGGAAGGATATTGCCGAAATATTTCACCAGAAAATTCCGGATACGCCCTACACGGAGAAGGTGGAGGAGCTTAACGCCATCGCCCGCAGTGTAATACGGCAGAAGTTCTACGATGCGGATGTGGGGCTCAGCGGAGTCAATTTTGCGGTGGCGGAAACCGGCACCCTGTGCCTCGTGGAAAACGAAGGGAATGGCCGCATGTGCACCACGGTACCGCCGGTTCATATTGCGGTTATGGGGATCGAGAAGGTTGTTGAGAAACTGAGCGATATCCCGGTGCTGCTCAGGCTGCTGGTGGGCTCCGCTACGGGCCAGCTGATCACTACCTATGTGAACATGATTTCCTCTCCGAGAAGAAACGGAGAAAAGGACGGTCCGAAGGAAGTCCATGTGATCATTCTGGACAACGGCCGTTCGAAAATCTACGCCGATCCGAAATTCAGACAGACCCTGCATTGTATTCGGTGCGGGACCTGTCTGAACCACTGTCCGGTATACACGAGAATCGGGGGACATGCGTACGGGTTTGTCTATCCGGGGCCCATTGGAAAACTTCTCAATCCACAGGTGGAAGGGATGAAAAAAGCCGGGGTGCTGGCCACCGCATCGAGCCTGTGCCTTGCCTGCCAGGAAGTTTGCCCGGTCAGGATTCCCATACCGGACCTCCTGCGACGCCTGCGTGATAAAATGAACCATGCTGAAGGCGATGAGGAATCGGCCCGCGGTGCATCGGGTTTGCTACTTGAAAGCCTGGCATGGAAACTGTGGGCCTGTGTGAACCTGCATCCTCGCCTGCTTCAGTTCGGTGAAAAGGTGTTGGGCCGCTCCGGCATCAGGCCCCCCCGTGTGGGAGTGTTGAGGAAATGGTCCATTTGCAGGACAACACCAAAGGTGTCCCCCCAGGCCCTTCATGAGCTGGTAAAGCAGCAGGGGGTGGATGATGCGTAATACAACATCCCGGGATCGAATTCTATCGAGGCTTCATGGGGCTACGAAGGCGCCCCGGAATTCCGTTGCGAGTGTGAACGTGACCGAATTCCAAGAACTTACCATTGATGAAAAAATCGAATGTCTTAAGAAGCTGATGGAATCGATGCGCACCGAGGTACATGTTGTCAGTAAAAGCGGCTGGGTTGAGGCGTTTGCGGAAACCCTTCAAAGGAAGGGGCCGGGCAGGCTGCTGTATTCACCCCGGACGGAGATAGGCGCCGCCCTGGAAAAGTACTGGGACGAACGGAAAGACAGCGATGAAACGCTGCCGGGGCTCGTTCCCTACAGGGAAAATGTCGAAAATATCAAAGACAGACTCTTTGGTATAGAGAGCTCGATAACGACAACAAAAGGCGCCATTGCAGATGCCGGGGCGATTATCCTGTGGCCGAATGAAGACGAGCCCCGGCTGATGTCGCTTGTGCCTCCCATTCATTTTGCCGTGCTGGATGCCGATACAATTTTCCACAACCTCTCCGAAGCGATGGAGAATGAATGCTGGATTGAAAACATGCCTTCCAACGCGCTGCTGATCAGCGGACCGTCGAAGACAGCCGACATCGAACTCACCCTTGCATTCGGAGTCCACGGACCAAAGGAACTGGTCGTTTTGATTCGAACGAAACGCTAAGGGGAGGGGACGTCAGCAAAACAGACAATTACATTTTTGTAACAAAACAAATGATTTTATATTCGTTGTTGAGGGGTCAAATCTCCTATTAGCTCTTTTATTATAAAGATATTTATGGTATAAATTATCTTATGTCACGACCATTAAGAATAGAATATCCGGATGCCTGGTATCATATAATGAACAGAGGCAGGAGGCATGAGCCTGTCTTTGAAGATAAGGATGATTACGCTATGTTTCTTGCCCTGTTGCAGGAAACAATCGAAATCTTTCATATAAAGGTTTCAGCTTACTGCCTGATGCAAAACCATTATCACCTGTTAATTCAGACTCCGGAAGCTAACATCTCAAGAAGCATGAGGCACATTAATGGTATTTACACCCAAAGATTTAATAAAATGCATGGATATGACGGGCATCTTTTTCGAGGAAGATATAAATCGATACTGATTGACGCAGACAGTTATCTTCTGCAGGTTATGAGGTATGTTCACAGAAACCCGATCAATGCTGGTGTAACTGAGGATTTGAATTATACCTGGAGCAGTCATAAGGCCTATCTGTCAGACGCAAGAAAATGGAATTGGGTAAGCAGAGACAAAATATTAGAAATGCTGAACAGGAAAAAGGTCTTGCAGAAGTCAGTTTACAGGGATTTTGTAAAAGAATCAGACAATGATGACTTTTCAGCGATTTATAAAAAAAGGAAGCTGCCTGCAATTCTTGGGAGTGAAACATTTTTAAAGTTTATAACGGATCAATACTTTAATAAAAAAAGACATATTGAGGTCCCGGAATCACGATTACTGGTTCCTGAAATAGACAAGATTATATCAGCAGTATGCGTGAAATATAAAGCATCCATGTCTGATCTGCAGATATCAAAAAGAGGTCAAATAAACGAGCCGAGAAATGTAGCGATGTATTTAATGAGGAATTTAAGAGGTGATACATTAAGCGCAATTTGTAAAGAATTTGGGCTTAAAAAAGACAGTTCAGCAGGAAGTATAGTTGACAGGGTCAAGAAGCAGTTAATAAAGGATAAAGACTTAAGAAACAGTGTGGACGAGATAAAGAAAATGATAATCAAGAGCTAATAGGAGACTTGACCCCTTCAGGAGTTCGTCCGCAAGGCATGACCTTTTTAAATGCATTCCGTATTCCCGAGTCAAGTCAGGGAGAGACAGGCTGCATTTCACTTGTATGGAATAACTGGAACGAAATTAGGATACTGTGTGACTGATTTTATTGATATCAAGATTTATCACTCTGCTCGAAATGACAAATCACAAAAAAAAGCACTTCCAGCAGTACGCTGTAAGTGCTTGATTTATGTGGTGCCCCCGGCATGACTCGAACATGCGGCACCCAGATTAGGAATCTGGTGCTCTATCCACCTGAGCTACGAGGGCATGAATCGTATTCAACCATATACTATATATGTCAGACTATTATTCTTCGATGAATCTATCCCTTCTCCTGCTCAATCAGCCCGGTCACTTCACCTTCGTTCGGGAATCGCTTTCCCTGATTTTTCTTTGAGTAGATCAACCTGCCGTTACATTTTACATCAAAAATGCCGCCTCCGCCAGGGATCAGCTTGATCTTTGAATCGGGATATTGTGCCTTCAACTCCGCTTCCAGACGGGAAGCTTCAGGTAAATAGTTTCAAACATTACAATATTCAATGGAAATATCCATAAAGTCTCCTGAATTTCCGGAACTCGTGATATCAATACTCCGGATTCTACTCATAATGTACCGGCACGATGATTACAGTATATTCCTTCTAAACACACTGTTCAATCATAGCCATTATCTGTGATGTATCAAAGCCCTTCAGGTGCAGAGCCCCCGAGCGGCAGGAAGATACGCAAAGCCCGCAGCCCTTGCACAATGAAGACTGGATCTCCGCCTTTCCGATTCCTTTTTCATCAAATCTCGGCGCTGAATAGGGGCAGATAGATATGCATACGCCACAGCCGCTGCATGCAACAGGATCCACATAGGCCACTGTGCCACTTACGGAAATAGTCTTAGCCGCCAGCAGGGTCACTGCCCTTGCTGCCGCAGCCTGAGCCTGTGTGATTGATTCATCAAGCGTCTTCGGGGCATGGGCAAGGCCGCATACAAATACACCGTCTGTAGCAAAATCAACCGGTCTCAGTTTAACGTGGGCCTCCATGAAAAATCCGTCCTCATTCTGGGGTACTTTATAGAACTGAGAAATGGGATTTGTTTTTTCAGGGACAATTGCAGAGGCCAGCACCAGCAGATCAGTTTTTATATCCATCCTGCGCCTTAGCACGAAATCCGTAAAACTTACCTGCATGTCACCCTGCTGATTAGTGTCAACAGACAATTCCTTTTCAAAATTATAACGGACGAAATTAATACCTTTGGAACGCGCTTCCCTGTATAAATCCTCCTGAAGACCGTATGGCCTCATATCTCTGTAGATAATAAAGACATTCATCTGCGGATTTTTTTCCTTCAGTTCAAGCGCGCTTCTGATTGACTGGGTACAGCATACTTTGGAGCAGTATGGCCTCTCCGGGATCCGGGAGCCTACACATTGCACAAACACCACATTATTCAACTGCCCAAGAGATTCATCCTTATCAATAAATTTCTTCTGCAATTCCAGACCGGTGACCACACGGCTGTCTTTGCCGTAAAGATAACCGTCCGGTTTTAATTCCGAAGCACCTGAGGAAATGATCGTAACTCCGTGTTCAAGGACCTTTGTTTCTCCTCCCTGCGCAATTGAAGTCTTAAAATTTCCAACAAATCCTTCCACATTTTCTATGCTGGAATTCAGGAATACTTCTATATCCTTGTTAGAGTTTACCTCATCAATGAGTTGAGTCAAATATCCCTGAATATCTTCATCCCTCCAGGTCTTATGAAGATTTCGGGCCTGCCCTCCAAGGGCAGCCTCCTTCTCAATCAGGTAGACCTTATATCCCTGTGCCGCCAGATTCCTGGCAGCAGCCATCCCTGCGACTCCACCGCCGATCACCAGTCCGTTCTGATTAATCTCAAGCGTCGGTTCGGTCAAAGGATCAAGGAGCCCTACCTTGGCAACGGACATTCTAACAAGATCCTTTGCCTTTTCCGTAGCCGCTTCCGGGTTGTCTTTATGCACCCATGAGCACTGGTTTCTGATATTGGCCATTTCAAAGAGATACTTGTTAATCCCTGCATTCGTAAGGGTCTCCTGAAAAAGCGGTTCATGTGTCTTTGGGGTACAGGCAGCAACCACAACACGATTCAGCTTCTGTTCTTTTATAACCTGACTCATTTTTTCCTGAGTATCCTGAGAACAGCTGAAAAGATTCTGCTCAACATAGACAACACCGGGCAGCTTTCCTGCATACTCGACCACAGAAGGAACATCAACGGCTCCAGCTATATTGGTCCCGCAACAACAAATAAAGACACCTGTTCTTGTAGGTTCTCCGCGGACATCAGTCTCCGCGGGAATTTCCTTTGTTCTGGTCATGGTCCATCTGACATCAGACAATTCACTGCCGGCCACACCAGCTGCCGCGCTTGAATCAATAACGGAAGATGGAATATCCTTTGGCGCCTGACTGACACCACAGACATAAATACCAGGCCTTGAACTCTGCACCGGATCAAAGCTGCCGGTTGAGGCAAAGTTATAATGATCCAGATCAATGCCCATCTTTCTGGCCAGATCCGAACCTTCCTTTGTCGCTCCCAGGCCCACGGACAGGACTACCATGTCAAATTCTTCCTCAACCCTTCTGCCCGACTCATCAACATAGCATACAAGATGCTTTCCTGTGCCATCTACCGGAGGGACACTGGTGACTTTTGATTTGACGAAACGTACACCTAATTCATCCTTTGCCCGGTTGTAATATCTCTCAAAATCCTTTCCATTGGTACGGATGTCAATGTAGAAAATGGCCGTATCCAGCTCACCTGAGCTGTGTTCCTTTGCCAGCATAGCCTCTTTAACGGCGTAAGTGCAACACACTGCCGAGCAGTAACCTCTATCACCCAGGTGCTCGTCTCTTGATCCTATGCACTGAAGCCAGGCGATTTTCTCAGGTTCTTTATGGTCAGAAGGACGAACAAGGTGACCTCCATATGGACCTGAAGAAGAAAGTATCCTCTCAAATTCCAAACTTGTTACAATATTCGGGTATTTTTTATAGCCGTATGTATCATGGATAGCCGGATCAAAGGCTTCACCACCCTGTGCCATAATAACAGAACCGACTTTAATTGTGAGTTCCTTTTTCTGATCCTCAAAATTTATGGCCCCGCTTGGACAAAACTTCTCACATGCCCGGCACTTTCCCTTTGTAAGATAAAGGCACTGTTCAGCATCAATCGCATATTTTAACGGGACAGCCTGTGCGTATTTTACGTAAATGGCTTTGCGATTGATCAGACCTCCATCATATTCATTCGGCACCTTTTTAGGGCACTTTTCAGCACAAAGCCCGCACGCGATACATTTATCCATATCCACATACCGGGGATACTGTGTAACGCTGACTTCAAAATTTCCTTTTTCTCCGGAAATACTGTTTACTTCGGAAAGCGTGAGCAATTCAATATTTATATGCCGGCCGACCTCGACCAGTTTTGGCGAAATAATTCACATTGCACAGTCATTGGTGGGAAATGTTTTGTCAAGTTGTGACATCATCCCTCCAATGGAACTGGATTTTTCAATAAGATATACATAGAATCCGGAATTAGCCAGGTCCAAAGAGGCCTGCATTCCTGTAATTCCGCCACCGACTACCATCACCGAACCAGTTTTTTCCTGTGGCATTTGCTACTCCTCACTCAAAAAAGACTGGATACCACTAATATCTATTTGATTCATTTTTATTCCCAGGGCCTCTTCCCCTATCCCCATACACATTCCAAGCAATTGAGGATAAAGAATAGACGCAAGACAATCAGCAGTTTCCTGGTCAGTTATCATCATATTTTGTACAGTGTCAAATTGTATTTGACAGTAAGGGCAGGCCGTAGCAAAAAAGTCCGCTTCGGCCTCTTTACCGGAATTTATCTTCTTTCTGGTCAAATCCGTTGACAGATCATCGTTAATCCCCATCAGAGGAGCACCACAGCATTCCAGCTTGCTGGACCATTCAACACTCGTGGCGCCGGTCAGATTAACCAGCTCATCAAAGAGGGAAGGCGTAACCGGATCATCAAATTCCGTTATCTTGCTTGGTCTCAGTGCATGACATCCATAATGGGTTGCGATCTTAAGGCCTTTAAATTTCCTCGATATTCGGCTTTTCAATGCATCAGCACCTATCTCATGATAAAGCACTGAAAGGATATGCCGTACATTTTTTCTGCCTTCGTATCTGAGGCCCATATTTTCAAGCATTTCATTAACTTCTCTTTGCGTATCTCCCTCTTGAGTCATAAGATGTTGAGCTGCTTTAAGGCTTCCATAGCAGCATTTGCAAAGGACCAGAATGTCAAGGTCTTCCTTTTCAGCAAGAGCAAGATTCCTGACCGCCGAAAGAAGAAAAGCCTTCTGGTCGGAATTGCGCATAGGATATCCACAGCAATTAAATTGTCGGATATCTACTAATTTCACGTCCAGCCTGCTTAAAACCGCCCTGGTGGACAGTTCATACTGATTTACTCGGGCAGGTATCTGGCATCCTAAGAACAATCCATATTCCATTATATTTTCCTACCTTAATTAATTATCCTAATTTTTATGATAATCCTGTTCTTGAATAATGTTTAAAACCTATAACCGGAAATCTACAGATGCATACTCTTTCTTTAGATATAAGTAAAACTCAATGCTTCGACTTCTGAAAAGCCGAGTTTTTCAGTTGATACAGGATGTCTGTAACTACAACATTCTGAGGGCAATGTTCCTGACATTGATAACATGTAAGGCAATTCCAGATCATTCCGGAACCCGCTGCCATATCAACAAGCCCCAAACCAAGACAGCACATGATCTGGTGAGGCAATAAACCCAGAGCATCCTGGGGATTTTCATAGGCTCCGACAACAGGGCATACGCTAGTACAATTCTGACAGCCGAAACAATAGGAAAATGTTTTATCACCCCCGGCCTGTAATTGTTTTTCCTTGCCCCCACCATTAAAACTGATGGGATTGGCAGGATCTATTAATGTATCGAATTCGCCCGCTAAACTTTTTCTTGCCTCTTCAAGCGGCTTCAGGTAATCAGGCTTGGGAATTCTTTCTCTGTTCAAACCCCGGACAAAAGAAAATGGAGAAAGCATAAGCGGTTCCGGAACGCCTCTTTGTACCAGATCCTCCCTTACGCTAATCCATAATTCTCTCAGGTTGATTCCTGAAGGGCAGACTACAGTACATCTGTCGCAATTCGTGCAGAGAAAAACCCCATCCTCAATTGCTTTCAATTCCTTTTGGCTGAGATCCTTGCCTCTTGCCATTCTTTTCAAGGCATTCATCTTCTCAGAAGGGAGAATAAAATCATTGCCAAAGGCTTCATATGCCATCATTGCTGAACAGTAAAGACTGCATGTTCCGCAATGAGTGCAGGCATCCAGTTCCATTACCTGCCTTGTTGCAATATTTGCAGGATGTGACTTGTCGCTGTCCATAACAGCGCTGGCCATAAGGCTTATGGGGCTGGCGATTATATGAAACATCTTGCTGAATGGAAGATAAGCAAGGCCGACGAAGCACGCCAGTATATGAATATACCAGAAAAAATTGACCCCGCCCGCATTAGCCAGCGTCATGGCAGCCGGTTTCATTAACTTCCCCGCTGCATATCCTGTAAAAGCCCATTTTGGTGAAGAATGACAGGCCAGGCAGCTAACTTCATGCAGTTCTCGTCCCTGCTCAATTACTTCCTCTTCAAAAGGGCCCTGAACATTCGGAGAAACCAATCCAAATTCTTTTACCCAAAGGCTTTCAAGCGCCCTTATTTCTTCTTCTTCACCAGAATCGGAAAAATCCTCCACCATATTCTGGAATTCTGAATAGGAGATAATTTTTGCTCCTTCCAGAAAAATGCCGGAAAGCATTATAACTGCAAGTATGACGATTGCATAGCGATCCATTGCGTTCGTCTTCAGGCGTGGAACCTTCAGGATAAAACGGCGGTAAACAGCAAGACATATACCTATGATTACCATGAGCCCGAAAAAATCTCTTAAGAAGAAAAACGGATTTATTGTGGAATAATACTCACTGAAAAGAGATACTGTTATAATCTTCTCGAGTGCATGCATCAGCAACAGCAGCATAAATCCGCCATAAATCAGCATATGGGTCAGCCAGCGTAGAAAATCCTCTTTAAGGATCCTGTATTGAAATATAACATCAACAATGAAGACCTTTATAAGAATCAGCAGCCTGTAACTGAAAATAACTCCAAGAATGCCTTTAATGAAGGAAATAATTCTCTGAGAGGTTGTTATATCTCTTGCCGAGATGCCAATTCTCCGGGAGAACCACGTTGAAAACTTGTATATTGATCCAAGGACAAAAATCGATAGGGAAATGTAAAGGAGTATGTTGAAAGACATAAAAAAACCTCCTGCATATTCTTCAGGCACCTTTATTTACCTTTAACTATTTTTTTAGAAAAAAATCAATATGGTGCCGTCTCTTTTTATGAACTGTTATGAGCTTAATCCGCCGGAGGAGGACAAGGCCCAGCCCGTTGGGGCGTTCAATGCTCTTAAAGATACCCAGCTGCTTGTCTGCGTGCACCGCACGGGCAGGCTTGCAGCGGAGTAGCTCATTTAATTAGCGGAGATGTTATTTGGTCCCTATATCCATTAAGCCGGGCTCAAAGATGCTTTAAAAGGGTGGCTCCTCTGATGAATAATCTCCGAATGCAGTCAACTCTTTTCTAAAAGTCAGCTTAAAAGACCCTGTAGGACCATTTCTCTGCTTGCCTACAATAATTTCTGCCAAATTCCGATTTTCTTCTGAATTAGGGTTATATACCTCGTCTCTATAAATAAAGATAATTACATCCGCGTCCTGCTCAATCGCTCCGCTTTCTCTAAGATCGGCGAGCTGAGGTCTCTTAATATTCCTGTCCTCCACCTTCCTGTTCAACTGGGAAAGGGCCATAACAGGAACATTCAGGTCTTTGGCAAGTGCTTTTAGAGACCTTGATATTTCTGACATTTCCAGCTGCCTGGATTCGGCTGATCTTCTGCCTTGTATCAATTGCATATAATCAACAATAACAAGGGCAAGGTCGTTCTTTTTTTTAAGTCTCCTGCACTTTGCCTTCATCTCAAGAACGCTGATAGCTGAGCTGTCATCAATAAAAACCGGCAATTCCGACAGCCGGCCGGCGGAATCTACCAGCTTCGATAATTCTTTATTTTCCAGAAATCCTGTTCTCAATTTTGTGGCGTTTACGCCTGAATCAAAACCGAGCAGCCTGATTCCCAGTTGCTGCTCAGACATCTCAAGAGAAAAAATAGCCACTGCTTTTTTGGTACTCTTTGCGGCATTGTATCCAATATTGAGCGCCAGCGCTGTTTTACCCATGCTTGGCCTGCCTGCAACGATTATCAGATCGGAAGGCTGCAGCCCGGCAGTCAGACGATCAAAATCCTTGAAGCCAGTTGGGATGCCTGTGACATATCCAGCATTATTTATGACACTGTCGATCTTCCTGAAACTGCCTTCGATTACATCCTTTAAACTTTGAAGCCCTTCCCTTATCTGATCTTCAGCAATATCAAATATTGACTGTTCCGCCAGTTCTAAAAGGTCTTCAGTGTTTTCCCATTCATGAAAGCATGATTCAGAGATTGTGGAGCACTGGCTGATCAGCTTCCTGCGGACATACAGATTCCTGACAATCTCTGCATGATAAGCGATACCGGCAGAGGTGGAAACAGCCTCAACAAGAGAAGCAAGATAGTCTGTTCCACCCACATTTTCTAATTTATTTTTGCTTGCAAGACATTGAGAAAGGGTAATAATATCTATAGGTTTACCCTGTGAATACAGCTCTGCCATTCCTTCAAAAAGATCTGCGTGAGATTCACGATAGAAATTCTCAGGAGACAGAATGTCGATTATCTGATTCAGGGCGTCATTATTTATTAATATGCCACCTAATATAGCCTGTTCCGCCTCCAGGTTATGGGGCGGTACCTTCAGATTTGAAGGGGCTATTCTTGCAGCTTCCTGCGGCATTAATATCTTATTCCTCTTTTTCCTCTTCCTGGTTCACAACAACCTTTATAGAGGCTATTACTCCGGGATAAACCCTGATTTGAACTTTATATTCCCCAAGGGCCTTAATAGGTTTTTCAAGGAGAATTTTTCTCCGATCTATTAGAATATCCTGCTTCTCGAGATTTGAAGCAATGTCCATACTGGTTACTGAGCCATACAGCTTCCCCTCTTCTCCGGCCTTCTGAACGAAGGTAATTTCCCTTCCTTCCAATGCCTGTTTCACCTTTTCAGCCTGCTCTTTGGCCTTTAACCTGCGCACCTCAATCTTTTTTCTTCTTGATTCAAGGATTTTTAAATTCTGAGGATTCGCTTCAAGCGCAATATCCTTCGGGATAAGATAATTACGTGCATAACCCTTAGCCACATTAACAGTATCGCCTTCGAGCCCTAATTCATCAACATCTTTTTGTAATATGACTTCCATTTACTTCTCCTTCACCAAATAAATCACCTGTCCATTCTCCTGTGAATTTTCCTGATATCAATCCACTGATCAAATAATCCCGCTAGAACAAGAATAATCAAAAAAACCTGCTGAACAATGATTAAAAAATAAATTCCAATCCTGATCCAGATAGAGACATGATATCTTTCTAAAAAAAATAGAAGTATGGACAGCCCGTGAAAAAAATAAACAGCCATTATTATTATCAAGGCATTAATGGCCAACAATTTTATATTGCCTGATAAAAAAAATAAAGAAAAACCTGAAACAATAAGTCCCCAAACCAAATTGTCTGGAGCTTTCCAGTGACCCAGAGAGTTATAATTTGGGTATTCAAGATTTCCCGCCTTGAACAAAGGCTTGGCTACTACTATATTGAGCCAGACAGTAAACCCTGTACCTAAAACCATGAGGGCCGGGTATATCCTTGAAATAATAAACAGAAATGTCTTTCTGAATGATTCAAGTTCAACAGTACTTTCAGGAGAAATTCCCATCTCTTCATAAGACCTGATTGTCTCCTTTAAATTACCCCCCAGATAATCGAGAATCATTTCAAAAGGCCCGCTGTCTTTTGATATAGAAATGAACAGGAGAAAAACAAGGCCTAGTAACAGCATAAATGAGGTTGCAAAAAAAATAGTTTTTCCAAAGCTTAATTTTTTCCTGAACAGTTTAGATAAAATAAGGCCTAATAAACTAAACTCGATGCAAAAAAGAATAATCTGAGGCTGTTCACTCAGCTTCCCAATAATACCAACAGCAAATATGCCCACCCCGGCGAGCTTCAGACCCTGATAAAAGCCCAGTTTGGTGGAGTAGTAAAGGAATGGCAACGGTGTTAACAGGCTGAAAAAAGGACCGACAATGGGAATCCAGATCGAAGCAAAAAGGGAAAAAGCGGCCCAGCCCACGCACCTCAAAACGTCACTAATTTTCATAGGATTCCACGAAAAGCCAGCCCAAAATTCAGGGACCGCACATTAGATTTGCTTCCGGGGCGGGATAATGTTTTCAAATA